>Ga0302324_100000088_pt1 | contig 224903 bp, 194 predicted proteins | sample Palsa_T0_1_FD_201949 | JGI IMG/M metagenome (GOLD analysis project Ga0302324, IMG submission 201949) | Peat permafrost microbial communities from Stordalen Mire near Abisko, Sweden - Palsa_T0_1 | ecosystem: Environmental > Terrestrial > Soil > Palsa > Peat permafrost | place: Sweden: Abisko...
ATGGACCGGCTATTCTACCGAACGACCTCCTGGTCCGATCACCTTCGTGCACGGACTCAAGCAGTTCCACGCAATGGCCCGAGGCTTCGCTATCGCTACAAACCAAAAATCTAAAAAAGATGTGTGCGCACGCTAGCCCGGAAGGGGGAAGGTTAAGTGAAGAAGAGCGTGGACGCCTGGTTTTTCTTTGCCTTCCCCCAACGGGGGAAGGTGCTGAGCGCAGCGAAGCGGAAGGGGCCACGCCGAACTCGTTCTAATTCGTCCGGCCCAGCACCTGTTTCAGGAAATCCACTTCCTGCTTGAACAGCGGGTCGGCGGCGCAGAGTTCGACGATGCGGCGACAGGCGTGGAGCACCGTCGTGTGATCGCGGCCGCCGAAGCGGCGCCCGATCTCGGGCAGCGAACGCATCGTCAATTCGCGCGACAGATACATGGCCACCTGGCGCGGACGCGCGACACGGCGCGAGCGGAGCGCCGAATGGAAATCGCGTAAATCGATTTTGTAGAACTCGGCCGTCTTGCGCTGGATGTCCTCGATGGAGGTCTTGCGTCCGGGGGTGCCCGCACTGCCCGCCGCTTCCGCCGCCGCTTCCAAGGTCATCGGCTTTTTCGTGAGGTCGGCATAGACCGCGAGCTTGGTGAAAATGCCGATCAGATCGCGCGGGCTCGCATCTTCGCGGTCGGCGATCTTCTCCAGCACTTCGTCGGGCATGACCGTGTCGGGACGCCTGCGCGCAAATTCGGCGGCGCGGCCCTTGAGGATTGCGAGCCGCGTCGCGCGGTCTGGCGGTTCGAGCCCGATCACGAGCCCACCCGAAAGCCGCGAGCGCACATCCGCGCCAAGCGCTTCGAGTGCTGTAGGCGGCTTGTCGGACGCGATCACCAGCTTGCGGCGCAGATCGGAAAACGCATTCAAGGTGTGGAGGAATTCCGACACCGTATAGGTGCTGCGGCACAGATGCTGGAGATCGTCGATCATCAGCATGTCGGCCGCGCGAAGCTCGTCCTTGAAGCCGAGCGTGTCTTTATATTTCAGCGCACCCAGGAACTGGCGCATGAAATCTTCGGCGCCGAGCAGGAGCGCGCGCCGGCCGCGCTTACGGGCCTCCAGCGCGATCGCGTTCAACAGATGCGTCTTGCCGTTGCCGAAGCCGCCATGGATATAGAGAAGGGCGACGCCGCTCTCGTCGCCTTCGGCAATCGCGCGCGCGGCCCTGAAGCCGAATTCGTTGGACGGTCCCGAGACGAACGTCTCGAATGTCTGCATGGGATCGAGCATGCGGCTGTTGAGCACGCGGCGCGGTTCGCCGGGCTTGTCGCGTTCCGAGGAATTGAGCCGCGAAACCGGCGCTCCATCCTGATGCGACTCGGGCGCGCGCGGCGTGGCGGGGATAGCGGCTTTCTGCGCCGCCAGGACGATCGAAACGGAGGCCGGCTCGCCGCCTTCGGCGCGCAAGGCGCGCTCGATCCGCGCGACATATTGATTGGCGACCCAATTGCGCGCGAAGGGTCGCGGCGCGCCGATCTTGATCTCACCATTGTCATACTCGACCAGACTGAGCGACGAAATCCAGGCATCGAATACGGCATCGCCGAGATCCCGGCGCATGCGTTCGCGCGCGGCCGCCCAAATTGTCGGCCAATCGATTCCCGTAGCCCGTGTCATGGTCTGGTTCATCTGTCCCTTTACCTTCTTGTTGTCCGTCGCCGTGTTCGGCGTCCGGTCACCCCGTTATTGTTCCGAATTCGATACGCTAGGCGCCTTCAACTTCGGCGCGCGATCGCACCTCCCATGGCTTCCTCTCCTGTCAGCTTTGTTTCCACGGCAGCCCGCCGGCTTTCCAGCCGTTGCGCTGCCCCCGATGACGTTCCTGGTCCATATCGCCTTCGAATCCGCCCGCGATATTGTAGGCGCGGCTGAAGCCTGCGCGCGTCATGGCGATGGCCGCTGCGCGCGAGCGCGCGCCCGAGCGGCACAGAAACAGCAGGGGCGTGTCGGCGGCCGCTCCCTCGAGTTCCGCCTTCGTCTGCTCCACGAATTTCGGATTGACCGCCATGCTGGGAAAGCTCTGCCATTCCACGCAGTGCACCTCGCGGTCCACGCTCGAAAGATCGGGCACGCCCACGAAAGACCATTCGGCCATGGTCCGCACATCGACGAGTTGCGCGCCCGGATTGTCCTTCAGCAATGCCCAGGCCGCGTCGCTGGTGAGATCGCCGGCGTATTCGGACGGGGGGTTGGAAGACGACATCGCTCACTCCAGTAGAGACGGGTCCGCACACCGGGGCTTTTTCGGCGCCCGGATGAAGTATAGATTTGTGAATACTAGTTGTTGTATTTGGAAATTAACCTGCAGCAGCAGGTCGTTAACCCCGAAGACTTACGCTTGTTTTTTGTTTTGTTGGTCATGTCTCCAGCCCCACACCAGACACCGAGACCCTACTCCAGTCGTTAACCCTCTGCCAACGGGAACAAAAGCTAAACAGAAAAGATTTTTTCGAAAATATGACGGTCGCTAAGTGTATGTACCGTATACGGAAATCGGAATTTTCCAGCGAATCAGTGGCTTAGCGCGATCTGCATTCACCGACTCGACACATTGCCGAAAACTCCGTCTACGGAACAATAAAAATGGGCCCAAGACTTGGTCCGGACCCATTGAAACGGATTTCCTCAAGAATTCATAGTGTTGGCTCAGTTGCCCAGCTTGGCGACCCGCTTGGTGAGACGCGAAACCTTGCGGCTTGCCGTGTTTTTATGCGTCACACCCTTGGAAACGCCGCGCATGATCTCGGGTTCGGCCGCCTTCAGGGCAGCCTGGGCCGCGGTCTTATCGCCCGACGCCAGCGCCTCTTCGACCTTGCGGGTGAAGTTCCGGATGCGGCTCTTGCGGGCATGGTTGACCGCCGTGCGCTTGGCGATGCTGCGTACGCGCTTCTTGGACGAGGCGATATTGGGCATGTTTGGTCCTATTCCACGGGAAGGCGGGGCTTTTAGCCCGCAAGCCCCGGCCGGTCAATCCGCGCGCGTGACACCGGGATCGGTCAAGGATTTGAGGCACCTCAGCGGCGACAGAACCGCGATCAGGGGTGCCAGAAAATAGCCGATTGCCGCGATCAAGACAGTCTCGCGCACGCCGATTTCGCTCGCGATAAGGCCTGCCGCCAGTGCGCCGACCACACCGCAGAGCCCGCCGGCCGCTTTGAACACTGCCGCGACCCGACCCAGAATCTCGTTGGGCAGCACCGTCTGCCTGAGACTCGCGGCCAATATGATGACGACGACCATCAGCGCGTCGCCGCCGAACTGCGCGGCCATCAGCATCGCCGTCGCAATATTCGGCGAGCCGGGAGCGAGCGGGACCAGCATCGTGAAAAGTGCGCCGCCGAAACTCAGCGCGACGATGGCCGGCCCCAGTCCCAGCCATCGCGATACGGGAGAGGCGAGTGCGGCACCCGCCATCGCGCCTATTCCGCCCACCCCGATGGTGATGCCGAGCATAGTGGGCGAGAGACCCAGATTGCGGATGGCGAACGGGACATAGAGTGTCGCGAAGAACGAGCCGAACAACGGCGCGGTCGCGTCCATCAGAAAAAGGGGCAGCACGAAACGGTTCCGAAAAATCGCGGCCGCTCCGGTGGAAAGGTCGCGCCGCCACGAGGTTCCGCCGGCTTCGTGTTCCGCAGGTGTTTCCTGCGCCCGGATGCGCGACAGAAACAATGCCGAAATCACATAGGTGACGGCGTTGGCGGCAATCGCGATCGGCGCCGTCAGCAATTGGACGAGCACGCCTGCGAGCGCCGGCCCGCCGATTTCCGCCACGGAGTCGGTCAGATTGAGCTTGGTGTTGCCTTCCACCAGCTGCGCCGTCCCGATCAGGCTCGGCAGATAGGCGTGGTCGGCGATGTCGAACAGCACGCTGAGCCCGCCCGCAATCGCCGCCACGAGATAAAGCTGCGGCATTGCGAGCACGTGCAACCACGCAGCCGCCGGCACCGTCAGCACGATGGCGGCGCGCAACAGATCCGACGCGATGAGAATGTGACGGCGGCGCGAGCGATCGACGAAGCCGCCGGCGAACAGCCCCACGACGAGGCCCGGTCCCTGCGACAGCGCCGCGAGGATGCCGAGCGATGCAGGCGACGCATGGATGGTCAGCACGGCGGCAAGCGGCACGCAGGTGCGCGTGATCCGCGCACCGAAAGCCGACACCGATTGCGCCGACCACAGAAAAAGAAAATCCACGTGGGACCACAGCGCGCCGGACGGCTTTGGAATGCGCAAAGATTCTCCCCCCGGAGTCGGGCCTAGCGGTCCTTGAACTGCGGCTTCCGCTTTTCGCTGAAGGCGGCCATGCCTTCCTTCTGGTCGTCGGTGGCGAACATCGCGTGGAACAGCCGGCGCTCGAAGCGGATGCCTTCCGCCAAGGTCGTCTCATAGGCCCGGTTCACGGTTTCCTTCGTCATCATCACGATGGGCACGGATTGCTCGGCGATCTTCTGCGCCGCCTTCATCGCTTCGGGCAACAGATCGGCCAGCGGCACGACGCGGCTCACGAGTCCGGCGCGTTCCGCTTCCGCCGCGTCCATGTTGCGGCCCGTCAGGCACATTTCCATCGCCTTCGATTTGCCGACGAAGCGGGTGAGGCGCTGCGTGCCTCCAATTCCGGGCATGACGCCCAGCGTGATCTCGGGTTGGCCGAACTTCGCATTGTCGGCCGCGATGATGAAATCGCACAGCATCGCGAGCTCGCAGCCTCCGCCCAGCGCATAACCCGCCACCGCGGCGACGATGGGTTTGCGGAACGCCGCGATGCTGTCGGCGGCCTTGGCGAAGAAATTGCTCTTGAACATGTCCATATAGGATTGCGGCGCCATCTCCTTGATGTCCGCGCCGGCGGCAAAAGCCCGCTCGGAACCGGTGAGCACGACCGCGCGCACCTCGTCGCCCGCATCGAAGGATTCCAGCGCCGCGACCAATTCGTCGAGCAATTCCGAATTGAGCGCGTTGAGCGCCTTGGGCCGGTTGAGCGTGACAAGCGCCACGCCTGCGTCGATCTTCACGACGATGTTCTGATATTCCATGGCCGAAACTCCAATTCCCGCGCCATCCCTCGCGCGAAGGCGGGTAGAACGCAAGAGAATTTGGAAACCGCACCCCCTCTTCTCCATGGACGGGCTTGACCCGTCCACCCAGTCAGCGAGCGTCTGCGAGCTGAATTATGAGCGCGCAAAATTGTGAAGAGTCATTCGCCGCGCGGACGCGCGCTGGCTGGGTGGCCGGCTCGAGGGCCGGCCATGGTGAGGTTTGGTGACACCGCTTTGTCTGGAGTTGCTCGTACCGAGACTGACATTTGAATTGCAATTCCGAACCTCCTCGCAATGGAAAAAACATTGCGCGTTCCTATATCTTCAGCACGTAACGGCGCGAAATCGCTACCACATTTTCCAACTAGTCCGCTTCTCCTGACAAAAACATCGGACCGATCATCATGCTGAGCGTTGAAAAACTGGAGCGGCGCGAAGGCCGCCTGCAAATTCTCCGAGACATCAGCTTCGAATGGCCCCGCGGCGTGCTGGCCGTGATCGGCGGCAACGGCTCCGGCAAGACGACGCTGCTGCGAGTCGTTGCCGGCGCCGCAAAGCCCAATGAAGGTAGAGTCTCCTGGAACGGCGAACCCACATCGCGCGCGGTCCGCCGAAGAGGCAAGATCGGTTACGGCCCGCAGGAGCGCAATCTCGACCTCGCGATCACTTTACGCGAATTCCTGGGCCTGTGCGCGGATTTGCGCGGACTCTCCGCTCGCAAGACGCTGATCGCCGCAGCGGCGGAAGAACTGGGTCTCGTCAAGCAGCTCGACGAACGTCTCGCCAATCTGTCGGGCGGCGGACGGCGCAAGGCGATGACGGCGCAGGCGCTTCTCGGCGCATCCGAATTGATCGTGCTCGACGAACCGACCTCGGAAGTTGATTACGCCGCCAGCCGCAAATTCTGGAATGCGTTTCGGGCGAGGGGAAAATCCTCGGCGCTGGTGATCGCGACCCATGACGTGGAACTGGCGCTCGGCTCGGCCGATGCGATCCTGCTCCTGAAAAAGGGACAGCCCGCGCGTCTGGCATCCGCGGCCGCCTTCACGATCGGCGAACTCTCCGCGGAAATCGGCGAAGGGTAGGGGTCCATGGGCGCGCTCACTCTTGCCCGCCTCATGGCGCTGGAAGCGCTGCGCCGGCCGCGCGCCGTGCTCGCCACGATCATGCTCGCGCTGAGCGCGGGTTTTATCATTCTGCCCAATCCCGGAGCGGCCTATGCCACGCTGACCTTTCGCGGCCATCCGCTGATCTACACGCCTGCGGTCATGGGCTTTATCACGGGCGGCGAGTTCGTCGCGTTCTCGATCCTTTTGGGTGTGCTTGCGATGAGCGCGCTCTCGCCCATGCGCGCCTGGCGCAGCGTGTTCGGCGTCACGGCGGCGCGGAGCTGGGACCTCGCGCTCGGTTTGTGGATCGCCGGATTCGGCGTCGGCCTCTTTCTGCTTACCTATATTTTCGGCGGCGCGTTGCTGCGCGCGTCGAGCGTGCTCGGCGCGTCGGGCGATTGGCTCGGTGGTCTCTGGATATTTTTCACGTGGTCATACGGACTCGGCGTTGTCGGCGCGGCCCTGGCGGCAACCGTCGCGAGCGTCGTGCTGCTGCGCCTGGCGACGCGGCCCGCGCTTCTAATGGGCGCGACGTTCGTCATCTGGCTCGTGGTTCTCGCCGCGCTGATTGTGGGCCCCGTCGACATCGCCGGTCACGGCTTCGGATTGGAGCAACTTTTTCCCCAGACGAACCGCATGGACTTCGCGATGGGTTTTATCGGCCACGCGCAACGTCGCGCAGGCGTGCAGGCGCGCGCCATCGGCGCTCTGCCTGGCGTAACCGGTGGCGCTTGGTTTCTGTTGACGCGAGTTGCGATCGTGTTTGGTGCGCTGATCGCGGCACTTATCCTGTCGGGGCCGCGCGTCAAGCCTCTTGTGGTCAAGAGCCGGACATGGGGGCGCCCACTCGCGGGATTTTTCAGCGCGTTCAGCGCGCGTTTCGGCCTGGCGGGCGTGATTGTCGGTCAGATATGGAGTGCGCCGCTCTGGGGGCTCGGGTTGCTCGCCGTCGCGGTTGGCTTCGAAACCATCAATGCGGGCAATCCGATTTCGGTTGTGGCGCTCGGTTTCGCGTGGGGACTCTACATGCTGCGCTGGCCGGAACTGTGCGAAGTGTTCGAACATGGCGGCCTGCGCAGTCTTGTGCAGCCGAGTGTGCTTGGCCCCTGGCCGATCCGGTTGCAGATCGGCGTCAATATCGCCGCACAGATGAGTATATTTGCGCTGCCGCTCATCGTTGCGCTTGGCTTGGCCGGCCGCGCGCATGGTCTTGTCTGGTTGGGCGTCCAGATTGCGGCTGCACCACTCGTCTGTGTCGGTCTTGCGCGGCTGCGCGGCGGGGCGACGATTTTCTCGCTCGCGGCGATGCTGTGGTGGTACATCATGATCTCCGGCAACGCGGTCATACCCTTGGGATGAAACGAAGCCGATCAATCGTCCAAAGGCCGTTGCCGAATCCTCTTGAGCGCGGAATGCTTCTTTTTCTTGTCCTGAATCCGTTTCTTGCTCGCGCGTGACGGTTTGGTCGGGCGGCGGGGGATGGGCGGGATCGCGGCTCGCGCGATCAGTTCGATCAGCCGCGCGCGCACGTCGGCGCGGTTGCGCTCCTGGGTGCGCAGACGGCGGCCGTCTAGCACCAGCACACCGTCTTTGGTGAGCCGCCGGCCAGCGAGCTTGATCAGTCTCTCGCGCACGTCCTGCGGCAATGACGGCGAGTGCGCGACGTTGAAACGCAATTCTACCGCGGTGGCGACCTTGTTGACGTTCTGTCCGCCGGGACCGGAGGCGTGAACGAAGCGCTCTTCGATTTCGCTTTCGTCGATGGCGATACGTGGCGTGATGGAGATTTTCGGCATGACAGGCTCAGCGTTGGCATTTGGGACAATAGAAGGTGGAACGACCGGCCTGCACGATGCGGCGCACGACTCCCTTGCAGGATTTTCGGCCGCACGGTTCGCCTTCGCGATCGTAGACCGCAAAACGGTGCTGGAATTCGCCCAGTGCGCCGTCGGCGCCTGCATAGTCGCGCAGGCTCGAGCCGCCGGCCTTGATCGCATCGGCCAGCACCGCCTTGATGTCGCGCACGAGCGCAGGCGTTCGCTTTCCGGGGATCGTCGAAGCCGAGCGCTTCGGCGAAATGCCGGCGCGGAACAACGCCTCGCAGACATAGATATTGCCGAGGCCCGCGATCACGCGCTGGTCCAGCAGGGCCGATTTGATCGGCGTGCGTTTGCCCTTCAGCACGCGGTCGAGCCAGGCGGCATCGAATTCCTTCGACAGCGGCTCGATGCCGAGCCCATTGAACAGCTTGTCCTCGTCGAGCTTCTCCGTGTCCACCAGGGTCATCAGCCCGAAGCGGCGATGATCGGTGAACACGATGCGCGCCGGCGCGTCGGTCTCCATCACCACGTGGTCGTGCTTGCCCTGTCCGGCATTGGCGGGAGCCTGCTCGTAGACATATTGCCCGAGCTTGCGCTCCTTGCCCTCGGCATAGACGCTCATGCGCCCCGACATGCCGAGATGGATCACGAGCGTTTCGCCATTGTCGAGCTCGGCCAGCAGATATTTCGCGCGCCGCCGCAGCCTCTCGATCTTTCGCCCCGTCAGCCGCTCGGCGAAGTGGGGTGGAAACGGCGCGCGCAGATCGCCGCGGCGAATCACGACCTTCGTGAAGCGGTGACCCTCCATCGCGGGGGCGAGACCCAGTTTCACCGTCTCGACTTCGGGCAGTTCGGGCATGGCGGATCCGGCAGGTTAACGGAAGACTGCGCCATGCTGACCATAGAAGGCGGTCCAATCGCAAGCTATTGTGCGCGTCATGACCGGCACCGCCAGCTTCGGCTTTCGCGACGTACCCGAGATCGAGAAGGAAGCTCTCGTGCGGCAGGTGTTTTCGTCGGTCGCGCACCGCTACGACATGATGAACGACCTGATGTCGGGAGGTGTCCACCGCTTCTGGAAGGATGCGATGGTCGAATGGCTCAATCCGCAGCCGGGAATGAAAGTGCTCGATGTGGCGGGAGGCACGGGCGATATCGCGTTTCGCATTGCAAATGCGGCGCGCGTCCGTGGCGGCGAGGCGGAGATCGTCGTCTGCGATATCAATGCGGAGATGCTGGGCGAGGGTGTTACGCGCGCGAAGGCCGCGGGTGAAAATGCGATCGAATGGGTCTGCGGCGATGCCGAGCGGCTTCCCATCCCCGATTCCAGCATGGACGCTTATACGATCGCGTTCGGCATCCGCAACGTCACCCATATCGATGCGGCGCTGCGCGAGGCACGGCGCGTGCTCAAACCGGGTGGGCGATTCCTGTGTCTCGAGTTTTCGCGCGTTGAAGCCCCCGGCCTCGATGCGCTTTATGAGCGTTATTCATTCAGCGTGCTGCCTCGCCTGGGCGAATTGGTCGCCAAGGACGGCGACGCCTATCGCTATCTCGCGGAAAGCATCAAGAAATTTCCGCCGCAGGCGGCCTTCGCAAAGATGATCGAGCGTGCGGGCCTGTCGCGAGTCAAGGTTCGCAATCTGACCGGCGGGATCGCCGCGATGCATTCGGCGTGGCGGATCTAGCGATGTTCCGATCCTTCCGCGACACGAGACGCCTGCTGCACGCGGCCCGCGTGCTTGCGCGTCACGACGCGTTGGTGCCGCGCGAATATGCCGAGCGCGCACCGTTCCCGCTCAGGATCGCGCAGTATTTTTTCGGCGGGCCGCGCAAGGCCGACGCCGATGTGGCGCCGGGCGTCCGGCTCGCGCGCGCGCTGGAGAGCCTCGGCCCCGCCTATATCAAGCTCGGCCAGATGCTCGCGACCCGTCCCGACCTGATCGGCGAGGACATCGCAGGCGCGCTCGAATGCCTGCAGGATAGCCTGCCGCCGTTTCCCGAGGACGTTGCGAAAGCAGCAATCGAAACGGAATTGGGCCGGCCGCTGGACGAAATGTTCTCGATCTTTAGCGAGTCCGTCGCCGCCGCGTCCATCGCGCAGGTGCATCGCGCGATTACCGCGGAAGAGGAGCCGCGCAGCGTTGCAGTCAAGGTGTTGCGTCCCGGCATCGAGATGGAATTCGCGCGCGACTTGTCCGCCTTCGCGTTCGCGGCGCGCATGGCTGAAAGAGTCTCCGGCGAAGCGCGGCGGCTGCGCATGGTGGCGCTTGTCGACACCTTGGCCGCGTCCGTGGCGCTCGAGCTCGATCTGCGGATGGAAGCGGCCGCCGCTTCCGAGCTGGCCGAACTGACCGCATCCGATCGCGATTTCCGCGTGCCGTCCGTCGATTGGCCGCGCACCGCCGGCCGCGTTCTCACCACGGAATGGATCGACGGCACCCCCGTGCGCAATCCCGAAGCGCTGGCCGAAGCGGGTCACGATCCCAAACGCATCGCGGTGCTGGTGATCCGCAGTTTCCTCACCCAGGCGCTGCGCGACGGCTTTTTCCACGCCGACATGCATCAGGGAAATTTGTTCGTCGATGCGGAAGGAAGGCTCGTCGCGGTAGACTTCGGAATCATGGGACGGCTCGATCCCGCCATGCGACGCTTCATGGCGGAAACTCTCGGCGGGTTCCTCGCGCGCGATTATATGCGCGTCGCCAAGGTGCATTACGACGCGGGCTTCGTGCCGCGGACGCACGCGATCGAAACTTTTGCGCAGGCCCTGCGCGCGATCGGCGAGCCGATTTTCGGCCGCGCGGCGCCGGACGTGTCGATGGCGAAGCTACTGCAGCAATTGTTCGACACCACGCGGCGCTTCGACATGGAGCTGCAGCCTCAGCTCGTGCTGCTCCAGAAGACGATGGTGGTGGTGGAAGGCGTGGCGCGCAGCCTAGATCCGGAATTCGACATCTGGGAGGCGTCGCGACCCGTGGTCGAGCGCTGGATGATCGAGAATATGGGACCGGAAGCGCGACTGCGCGATGCGGCCGACGGCATGAACGCGATCGGCAGGCTGGCGCGCGAGCTGCCGACCATCCTGCGCAATGCGGAAGTGGTGTCCGCGATGCTGGCGGAAGGCGGATTGCGGCTTCACCCCGATACGGCGCGTCAGATCGCCGAAGCGCAACTCACGCGCACGCGCCATGTGCGCATCGCGATCTGGATTGCGGCGGGTGCGTTAGGCGTGCTGGCGATTGGCCTGCTGTGATTTGGCCAGGGCCGAGTCCGTGATCTTCACATGTCCCGCGTCGCAGGACTTCGAGCCCTGCTCGTTCACGACATAGACGTCGAGATTGACCGTGTGGTCCGCGATATCGGGCACGGTGGGGATGCGAACGCGCACCGCGCCATAGGCGACTTGCGCATCGGTGGCGAGAACTTTCTTGTAGCCGGGAGGCGTTTCGCCGGGCATTGCGGAAATCGTCAGCACCACGCGCACATCGGAATCCGGATTGCTCTTGGCGAGCGCATCGCAGGCGATGGAGATGCGATCGCCCGGTGTCACCTGCGGAACGATCTCGACATCCGCATCGGGGGGAAGAGTCGAACCCGTCGTTGCAGACGCGACAGACGGCGTCGTCTGGTTCGGCGGCGTTGCGCTAGAACCATCCGCACAGGCAGGACCGGCAGCGACGAACGCGGCAAGCCCGGCTAGACCGACAAGCAATTTGCGCATCTTTTCCGCTCCCCTCCTGCTCCAGCAGGTTCCTCAGAGCCGATTCTAGTTTACCTGCCTATCGCGTCCTTCCCAATAGGGTTTGCGCAATTCCCTTCGCAAAACCTTACCGGTCGGGTTGCGGGGCAGGGTCTCCACGAAATCCACGGTTTTGGGCAGTTTGTAGCCCGCGATCCGCTCCCGGGCCCAGGCGATGATCTCGGCTGGGGTCGCCTCCGCACCCGGCTTTTTGACCACGCAGGCCTTGACCGCCTCACCCCAGCGCTCGTCCGGCACCCCGATCACGGCCACGTCGGCCACAGCCGGATGGCCGAAAATCGCATTCTCGACTTCGGCCGGATAGACGTTTTCGCCGCCGGAAACGATCATGTCTTTCACGCGATCGTGAATATAGAGATAGCCGTCCGTGTCGAAGTAACCGGCGTCGCCGGTATGGAACCAGCCGGACACGATCGCCTTTTTCGTCGCGTCTTCCTTGTTCCAATAGCCCTTCATCACATTCGGCGCCTTGATCAGAATTTCTCCGACTTCGCCGGGCGGCAGCGTGCGTTCCTCGCCGTCGACGACGCGCATCTCATGTCCCGGCAGCGGTTTGCCGCAGGAACGTAACTTCCCGCGCGCAGGATCGTGGTCCGCGGGTGTGAGGCAAGTCCCTCCGCCGGTCGTTTCGGTCAATCCATAGAGCTGCAGGAAATCGCAGCCCATCAAATTCTTCGCCGTCAGCAATAGTTCGTCGGAGATGGGCGACGCGCCGTAGCTGATGGCCTTGAGGCTCGCAAAATCGATCTCCTTCGCATTCGGCTGCTGGGTGAGGAACAGAATGACGGCCGGAACGAGAAATCCCTGCGTGACCCGTTTTGTTTCGACTAGGCGCAGGATTTCCTGAGGATCGATATCGCCGAGCACGATTCCGCGGGAGCCCGCAGCAAGGCTCAGAAGACCGATATTGACGCCCGCCACATGGAAGAACGGCATCGCGATCAGGATCACGTCCTCGGGCCTGTAGTCGGCCACTTTGATTTTCTCGAACGACTCGAAAAGCGTGAGGTAATTGTCGCTTGTCAGCTGCACGCCTTTGGGATGACCCGTGGTGCCGGAGGTGTAAAGCTGGATCACGTCGTCGTCGGCGCCGACGGGCAGCATCGGATCTTTGGCGGGCTGGGCATCGCGCCAGGATTCGTAAGATCGCCAGCTGGGATGGCCGCCATCCATCGCGATCACGGTCTTGAGCCCGGGACATTCCGGCAGCGCCTTTTCCATCGTGGCGTAGTAATCCTTGCCCACGAACGCGATGGCGCAGCCGGCGTCGTTGAGCACATAGGCGATCTCGGGCACCGCCAGCCGCCAGTTGACTCCCACCACCACGCCGCGCGCCTTGAAGCTGCCCAGCAGCACCTCGAAATAGCGGTCGATATTCTTGCCCAGATAGCCGATGCGGCCGCCCGGCTTGAGACCCAGTTCCAGCAGCCCCTGCGCCACGCGGCTCGCGTGCGCATCGAGCTCGCCGAAACTGGTTGTGCGGCCTTTGAAGTCGAGCGCCACTGCGCCCGGCCGGTCGACAGCATGGATGCGCGAAATATCGGCCACGGATTTCAGCCGCGAAAAGTCCAGCATCGACGTGCTCCCCGGTGTTCTTTTGCGGCACTTTAGCGGGTTGGCCAAAGAGGACAACCAGCGAGGACAAATGGGTGGGTCGGGCTTGCGTTTCTGGTAGTCTATGGGCCGATCTGCCAAACCCGCCCGGAGAACCGACATGCCCAACAAAGCCCTACTTGCCGAACTCGACGACGAGATCGCAGCCGTCCGCGCGAACCTGCTCGAATTGACGGAACAGGCCGCGGCCCAATCGGGAGCCGCCGACGAAGAACTCGCGGCCGAGCGCATCGCGAAACAGGAGAGACTGCTGGCGAATTTGCTCAAGGAACGGGAAGCGGCGGCGAAGTAGGGCGGGTGGAGTGCTGAAGCCATTCATCGTTCAGGCGCTAAGCGCAATTTTTGGTTTTTTTGGCGCCGTGCCATTCGTGTCGCCCGCTGCCGCCGGAATACCGCTGGATCAATCGACAAAAGATTATCTCGAGGGCGCGTGGCTGACCAACGAGCAACCCAAAGGGATATCGTGCACCAAGCAAAATTCCTCAAACTCTCAGTATGAATTCGAGTTTCGAAAATCCGGCGGCCGGTTTGTCTGGTACGAGCCGTTCGATGTCTTCACCGGCGTTGGAATTTTCTCTGCGCAGCGGGACGGCGATGTTGTGACGATCACATTTGCAGGCCCCGATCAGAAAGCCTGGATTCCTATTCATATTCGTCTGATGCCGCCGGATCGACTCGAATTTCTTGACGATCCGGTTGGCGGCGATACGGCACCGTCGACACAATCGACGTTCGCCTATCGTTGCGACCGACCGAATTGGACCGTGACGAACGATCTTTCCGTGGATATGGAGCGCATCCTGACTTCACCGGCGACGGGCACAACACTGTTTGTCGAAGTAGGCCCGAGGTTAACGGACACGCTCATCTGCAGAACAGCGGGAGACGAATCGCTCAAGCCCCGATTGCGTTGGTTGCAGTTCGAGATTATCGGGCCCGTCCATTATTACGTATTTGGCGTCGGCTTTGGACACAAACTCGACCTGCAGCCGATCCGTTCCGTGCGCCCGATTGACAACCATACATTTGCGATCGAAGTACAGGAGAGATCTCCGAGCGCCGGCGGATTGGCGTGGGATCCCGGTTCGCAGTCAAAGTTGTTCGCACTCACCGCCATTTGGGATGGAAGCAGACTTCGGATTCCCGAGTTGGGCGCCAGCTTTGTTCGCTGCTTTGGTACGTCTCAGCGCGGATACGCTCCTGCACCCTTGCCGAGTCGGGTCAAACCATAATGCAGCAGTATGATATGAACGCCCACCCATTGCGGCCTTGTGGCTATTGACAGCACCGGCAGGTCCTTTTGCATGATCGCGGTGGGGCCGGGCGTGTCGTGGTGATGAAGCGAACAATCTTGAGCGTTGCGCTGTTGCTCGTGCTTGCGGGCTGCAATCAGCCGTCGCGGCCGTCGGACGAACAACTCGCCTCGTTCAAGCCGGCCGATGCGCGCTTGGCCGCGCTCTATGTGCAAAGCTGCAAAGCCTGTCACGCCAATGCCAATTCCGGTGCGCCGTTGGTGCACGATCCTGCGGCGTGGGAGGCGCGTTGGGCGAAGGGGCTGCCGATGCTCGTCGATCATGCGATTGTGGGTTTCCAGGCGATGCCGGCGGGCGGGCAGTGCGCCGCCTGCACGGCGAAAGATTATGAAGGCCTGATCCGTTTCATGGCCGACCATGAGGGAACGCCATGAAGATTTCTCGGCGCCTCGCCATTGGCGCAGGCGCAGGTGCGGCGGTTATCGGCGCGGGTGCGCTGGGGGTCGAATACGCCAATCGCGAAACCCCCGAGCCGCCGGCGCCTCCCGCGACGGACGCGCAAGGCCATGTCGTGTGGCGCAACTGGTCCGGCATCCGCTATTCCTATCCGCAATTGCGCGCGGCGCCTGCGACCGAAGACGAGATGGCGCAAATCCTGAAGACGGCGCCGGCGCCGATCCGCGTGGTGGGTGCGGGCCATTCGTTCATGCCTCTCGTGCCGACATCCGGCACGCTCGTGTCGCTCGATGCGCTTGCGGGTCTCGTGGACGTCGACGGGGAGCGGGCGACGGCCTGGGCGGGCACGCGGCTGGGCGATCTGGGGCCTGCTCTCGCAGGCAAAGGCCGCGCGATGGCCAATTTGCCCGACATCAACAAGCAATCCATCGGCGGCGCGCTGGGCACGGCCACGCATGGCACCGGCAAGCATCTTCCCGCGCTGCATGGCGATGTTACGGCGCTCCGGCTCGCGACCGTCGACGGCAACATCCTCGAATGCAGCGCAGAGAAGAATGCGGACATCTTCAATGCCGCGCGCGTGTCGCTCGGTTCGCTGGGAACCATCACGCAGGTGCAGCTCACGACGATTCCCAACAAGCGGCTGCATCGCCGCGTGTGGCTGGAATCGTTCGACGATACCTTGTCAAAGGCCGAAGAGCGCTGGAGCACGCATCGCAATTTCGAATTCTACGCCGTACCGTTCACGGGTCTGGCCGCCAACATCACCCATGACGAAACCGACGAGCCCGCCAGGCCGCGGGGACCCGAAACGGATTCGCAGTTCCTCGACCTGCTGAAGACCTTGCGCAATTTGTTCGGCTTCTCGAATACAATGCGCAAGGCCGCGGCGCGCGTTCTGCTCGCCTCGGCCGAAGCCAATCCGGAAGAAGCGGTGGACGAGGGGTGGAAGCTGCTCTCGACCGAGCGGCCTATCCGCTTCAACGAGATGGAATTCCATCTGCCGGCGGCTGCGCAACTGGCGGCGCTGCGCGAAGTGGTGGACACCATCGAAGCGAAGCGCCCGGACGTGTTCTTTCCGATCGAGGCGCGGCGGATCGCGCCGGACGATGCGTGGCTGTCGCCGTTTCAAGGCGGCCCGCGCGGCTCGATCGCGGTCCACACTTATTATAAGGACGACTACGAATTCATGTTCCGGGTCGTGCAGCCGATCCTGCGCCGGCATGGCGGCCGGCCGCATTGGGGCAAGCTCAATTCGCTGACCGGTGCAGATTTTGCGAGCCTGTACCCGCGCTGGAACGATTTTCTCGCGCTGCGCCGCCGGCTCGATCCGCAAGGACGGTTGCTCAACGATTACCTCAAGGGAATTTTCGGCGTTTGAAACCGGATCAGGGTTTCGGACAAGCGGCCATCGCGGCCGCAACGACCTTGTCTGCCCCGGCAGTGTCGAACACTGCTTCGACGTCACTCTGCTGAAATGGCGGCGCGTCGATCACGAAGCGTTTGGCGGCGGAAAGTGCTGCCAGGAAATCATAGGGAAACGGATCGAACGTCGCCGTGCCGGACTCCGATCCCCTCCATTTCTCTTTCGTGATTGAACCGGCATCGAATTTCCATCGAACTTCGCGATCACGGTTGCCCATGAAAGGCGGCCAGACGACATACACGGTCAGCTCTCCGGCGTCGCATTGCACAAACAGGGTGGCCGCTTCCGGGGAGCCGATGCCGTTGGAAAGCAGATTGGCGGAATCGAGATCGGCCGTGACGGTCCGTGCATCGTCGAGTTGCGAAAGCTGGTCTTCGATGTGCCATTTCGATGCCGGTGCAGAAACGACCGGCGCTTGTGCCGCCGCGGCTGCCGCAGCCGCCGCCAGGATCGCAAATTTCCACATCGCTGCCATGTCTCTTGGAACGACGCCGGACGGTAGCCTGCTGCCGTCCGAAAAACCAGTCGGACAATCTCCTTGCTGTCCTTCGCGGCTCTATTTCGCCGGCTGATAGCACAAGGGACTCGTCGCGCGCCGGTTGAGCAGCACGAGTTGGCCGTTCCCCGCGCCACCCCCAGGCAAAGAGAACGCATTCACGCAGCTCGGGGTGAGAGTGAAATCATATCCGTGCCGATGCATGCACATCGAGGTGATGTTTCCCTCGGCGGCCGGCGCCTTGTAGTGGAACTTGCCCGTTTGCGCGCGGGCTTGCGCCAGGCACGCGGCGAACTGCTTATCCTGACCCGAATGACAACCCGTCAGGCCAAATATCATCATCGCGACTAACGTTCCGCGTCTCATTTGTATGCTTGCTCCACGAATCCCTCCGGATCGCGGAGCATATCAAATTTCGACGCCGCGCCGGTAATTCGCAGGCTCGCCCGGATGCAACCCTCAGGGCTGCGTCAGACCGGTGAAATCTCCGATGACTTTAGCGTCATAGGGGCCGTTCAAGCCCTGTTGCGTGCTCGTGGCGCCATAGCCGGGCACGTTCAAAGTGCCGTATTGCGCCTTAATATTCTTGTCCTTGTCGATGACGATCACGCGGTTGTTGAACTGATCGCTGATCACGATCTTGCCGTTGATGGTACGCACCGCGCGGCTCGGCTGAGGATTGGGATTGGAGCCCGACTGCGTGTCGGTGTAGTACTCGAAGACGATCTGGTCTTTGGCGTTGACCGTCACGATGCGATTGTTGCCGCCGTCGGTGATCAATGTTTGGCCGTTCGGCAGTCGGCTGGCAAACGCCGGCGCGCTCGAAGTGCCGCCGATGGTGAACGTCGCGACGATGTTGAGCGTCGCCTTGTCCACTTCGATGACGCGGTTATTGCCTTCGTCGGCGATGAGCACGTCGCCATTGTCCAGAAGCTCGGCCGAATTGGGGCTGTTCAATTCGTCGTAACCTGCGCCGGCGGTGCCCGTCGTTCCATATTGCCAGACGATGTTCTTGCTGCGGTCGACCTCGATCACGCGCTGATTGCCCTGATCGGTGATGTAAACGGTGTTGGTTGGAGTATATGTCGCTTGGACGGGAGCATTGAGCTCGTTGGGACCCGAGCCCGTGACGCCGAACTGGCCGTATTGCCAGATGATGTTACCGCTGGGGCCTACAAGCATGACCCGGTTGTCGGGGCAGCCTTTCTTGCACAGGGGTTCGGATTTGGGCGGCGCGCCCGTGCCGGCCATAAGCGTGTTTTGTCCCACGCGTTCGGCGTCATTGACGCCGACGATCGAGTTGGCGCTCACATCCTTGGGTCCAAGTCCCCACTGCCAGACGATCTGACCTTTCGGATCGACTTCGATGACGCGGTTGTTGAACTGATCCGCGATGAGGATGTTGCCGCCTTGATTGAAGGCGCCTGCAACCGGCGCCGCTTGCGCGGCGGCGCCGATCGAAACTGCGCCAAGGACGAGAATTGCTGCGATGCGCGCGTTCATGTGCTTTCCCCGATTTTTCAAATGCATTTTGCGAAATCGCGAAATGAGAACGGCAAGCTATCACTGCGCACACACCACAGCAATTTGACGCGGACAAAAGGATCGCGTGTTTCGTTCATTTGCGCGTGAACTCTGTGACGGATTTCGTACGGCTCAGGCCGCGACCGGGCCGTTTGTTCGCGCGCTGTTCCAACATGAACGTATTAAAGTCGACGTATTCCCGCCGGACGGGTGTCGATTCACATCGGCGTTCGTGTCCTTTCGGAGCGCGGCGCGAAGTGGACCGATGAAAGTCAACCAAGATATCCGATCGCAATATGGCGCGTCATTGCGCGACCGTGACGCAGCGAACGATAAGGGCGGTCGCGAATGTGCTCCGCGCGGTCGATCGATTGCGCGTTCGTGAAGATGCGGCGCGAATGCAGAAGCGTGAACGGCGCGATTTTTCTCATCGCATTTTTCGCGTCCCGACACGGCGATAAGCTCGCCGGTCCAGGGATCGTTCGGCCGTGGTCGCGGCGGTCACGAAGGAGTAAATCCCGTGCCCATGGCTAACGCCGGATTAACTATATCCCGCTAAAGCTACTCACAGCGTCTTCGCACCCGGTCGATCGAATGCACAGGACATTGCTGCTTCCTTGCGCGGGAAAATCGTCCCGCTATCCGGGGGTGCGCCCCAAATGGATGCTGACGCTTCCCGACGGCGAACTCGCGCTTGCGCGCGCCGTGTCGAGCCTGCCCGCCGATTCCTACGGCCGCACGATCATCGCAGTGCGCGCCGAACACGAAACCAAATATCAGGCAACCGCGCTGCTGCAGCGCGTCTTCGGCCCGGAAACCGAAGTGCTGGTGCTGCCGCACGACACGCGGGGCCCCGCCGAGACGGTCGCCGAAATGATCGGTCGTGGCTCCGTCAAAGGCGCGTTCGCGGTCAAGGATGCCGACAGTTTCTTCGATCCCGCGCCTCTGCCTGCCGGAAGCTTCGTGGCGCTGAGCGACGTGCGGACCGCGCCGCATATGACCAATGTCGGCGCGAAAAGTTTTGCCGTCGTCAACGAAAACAATCTCGTCGTCGAGATGGTCGAGAAAAGCCTGATCTCGAATTTTGTGAGCGTCGGACTCTATGGCTTCGAAGACGCGGATACCTATCTTCACCTGTTCGAGCGGCTCTCCACCGAGTCCGGTGTCGGCGAACTCTTCGTCTCCCATGTGATGAACCGTGCCATTGCGGACGGCATGATGGTCGCGCCGCTGCTCGTGTCGGGCCTGATCGATGTGGGAACGCTGGACGACTGGCGGCGGCATGTTCGCGCGCGAGGCACCATCGTGACCGACCTGGACGGCGTGGTGTTCGAAAACCACAGTCGCTACTTCGCACCCTTCTGGAGCGACGACGACATTCCCATTGCGGACAACGTCGCGGCGCTGCAAAATTGGCAGGAACAGGGTGCGCAGATCGTCTTCATGACCGCGCGGCCGGAATGCTATCGGCGAAAGACCGAGCAGGCATTGCACGTGCTGGGTCTCGCGCCGCATGCCCTGATCATGGATTGTCGCCATGGCCGCCGCTTCCTGATCAACGATCATGCGCCGTCCAATCCCTATCCTTCGGCTGTCGCGATCAGCACCGAGCGCAACAGTCCCGCTTTGGCCGACTATATGAAGGACTGGCTGTGAGCCGTGCCGCCCAGTTGAGGGTGGCGCGCGCAGCCGTCACGGTCCCGGCAGAACCGACTGCCGCGTCGCAACGCATTCTTGTGGGCCATTCGGGCGCCAGCGTCGTTCTTCACAACCAGGGTTTGAACAGCTTTGTCCGCAAGACGGCCGCCAGCGCGAGCACGAGCGCGCGTCTGCGGGCACAGGCCGACAAACAGCATTCCCTGTGGAGGCTCGGAATGCCGTTTCCGCGCGTGCTGGCCCAAGGCGTGGATGAGTCCGATCGCGCGACTTTCGATATGGAATACCTGCCGGGCCGCTCCGTTGCCGACGCCGTGCTGGACGCTGCTCCATTCGACCACCGGGCACTCGCGCATGCCGTATCGCGCATGATCTGGCTGTTTCAGGAATGCCGCAGCGCACCGCTATCCGCAGCGCGATTTCACGACAAGATCGACGAAGTCGTTTGCACGCTGGCAAACCGCGCGGTCTGCGAACGGGAATTGAAAGAGATTCGCCGCTGTGCGGCGCGTCTCCGCGCCTGCGATTGGAACGACATTCCCGAATCGCCCTGTCATGGCGACCTCACGCTCGAGAATATTCTGGTCGCCAACGAGCGGGGCATCGTCTTCATCGATTGCGACGACCCCTGGGTTTCGTCGTTCTGGCTCGACATGGGAAAGCTCTTTCAGGATTTGGACGGCCATTGGTGCATTCGCGGCCTCTACGATCCCGATGCGTCGGCGGTTCGTCGCACGAACGCGGTCCTGAAACTGGGCCTGCTCGCAGGTGAGTTTCGCACGCTTGCGGCCAAGACCGATCCGGCGCTGCCCGCGAGATTGCCCCAGCTCGCGGCCCTCAACCTGTTTCGCATCCTGCCCTATGCGCGGCAGGAAGAGATGCCGCGCTTTCTCTGCGCGCGCATCGATCGCATTCTGGGATAGTCGCGATGCCGCAATTTGCCGACGCGATCGTCACCGGATTTGTCAAATCCCCGGCACTGCTGCGCCGAAGCCTGGCGCCGTTGCTTCAGCTGAAGCAGGAAGGCGTGTTGCGCAGCATCAGCTGCGTTACCTGGAATTCCGGAGAAATCGACGCCTATGTCGCGCCGCTCGCCGACATGCCGGAAGTTTCGCTCGTGCGCGTTCCCCAACCTGCGGTTCAGGGCACGGGCAACCAGCGCGGCGTCGTCTATCAAATACGAAATCTCGAAGCCGCCTTGTCACAGGTCACAGGTGAAGATCCCCTCGTTCTCAAACTGCGTCCGGATCTGGTTGTGAACGTCGATTTTCTGCGCGGCAAGATCGCGGATTTCAACGCGCTCTGCACGGTCCATGCCGAGAAATCGGCGTTGGGCGTGAGAATGCCGAAACCCGTTCTGCACAACAAAATCTGGATTCCGTGGGCGGATTCCAATCAGCCGTTCTTCTATGAAGACGCCATGTTCCTGGGCCGGAAGAAGGATCTGCACAAACTGGTGACGACGCTGTCGCGCGAGGACGTGGACATTTTGGGCGACCCCTTGTGCGGGCAGTTCGCGCATGTCGTGCGCTACGCCAGGATTTTCGTTCCGCGCTACCCGTTATTCGCGGACTATCTGCGCAACTATCGCTATTTCGTCAACGATTTCGATTATCGCCGGGAGATCGTGCCGCATCTCCTGAACGACGGCTTTTTCTGGCATGTCCTTGTCGCGCACGCCTGGATATTGCACAGCCAGTTTCACGTCGACGCAGGCCGGCAAGGGGAGATTTCGTTCTACGCGAACAACGTCAACCCGAAGGCCGATTGGTCGAACCCCGAGAGCCTGCGAAACGCCACCCCTTACGATTACATCGACAAGTGGCGGGAGGGGACAGAGCCCGGAGCGGCCATGCCCAGCGTCAAACGCTCCTATGGCCGTCTGGCGGACGATGCCTGGCAAAGCGCGTTCTTTACGCGCGAATTGCCGGATTTCCCCCGCGCCACGCTAAAAAGGCTGCTGGAAAACATCGCCGCATGCAGGGACGGGCGCTTGAAAGGTATCGAGCGCGATTTCTACCGCAACACCGCCGCGCTGCACGACCGTTTTCGGACGGCGCAAAACTCCGGCATGGCTATCGCGCGGAGTGCGTGAACGGCATTCGCTGCTCATGTAGACGCGTTCCACCCGCCACTTGAGGGCGGGTCGAAAAATTCCGAGGCCATAGCCGAAGAATTTTTCGGGGCGGGGTGCTGCATCAACATTCCCCGCCCCGAAATTTTCTTTTCGCTGACGCTCAAAGATAATTTCGACCCGCCCTCAAGTGGCGGGTGGAATTGCCTCAAGCGCCGGCATTACCTCACCTCAGCCTTGACAGATATCGAAACCGCGCGCACATCGCGGCGGCGGCGACGAGCAGGCCGAAGGCGAGGCCGATCCAGATGCCGAAGCCTTTCATATGCAGGCCGAACGCAAGGCCGATGCAGACGGGAAAGCCCGCGAGCCAGTAGCTGCCGGCCGCGATCCACATGGGAGCGCGCGCATCCTTCAGCCCACGCAGGCTGAGCGCGGCCACCACTTGCAGCCCATCGACGATCTGGAACGCCGCGGCCACATGAAGAAACACCACGGCAATCGCAATCACGTCGGCATTGGCCGCGGGATCGGAGAACCAGATGCTCGCGATCTGCGCGGGGTACATCCAGATGAAGATGCCCGTCACGCTCATGAAGCCCGCGCCGATGACCATCGCCACATAGCCGGAGCGTTGCGCAGCCTCGCTGTCATGCGCGCCTGCGCCGAGACCCACGCGCACGGTCGCGGCCATACCAATGCCCAAGGGCACCATGAAGGTGATGGAAGGAATGATCATCGCGATCTGATGCGCCGCCACCGATGCCGTTCCGAACGTGCCCATGATCAGGGTCGCCGAATTGAACAGCATCGCCTCGAAAATCATGGTCAGCCCGATCGGCATTCCCAGCCGGTAGACTTCGATCAGCTTTTCCCAATGGGGAAAATGAAAGCGATGGAAGATGCGGATCTCGCGCAGGCTCGGCGTCAGCCGGATCACGGCCAGCATGGCGAAGAAGCTGAACGCATAGGAGCATGCGCTCGCAATGCCCGAACCGACCAGCTCCAGCCGCGGCGCGCCGAAATGACCGAAGATCAGCGCATAATCGCCCGTCGCATTGAACAGCACCGCCACGCCCATCACGATCAGCGAGGTCGTGGGCTTCGACAGCGCAGTCGAGAAATTGCGCAGCACCTGATAGCCGAGCGAGAAGGGCAGGCCCCAGCACAGCATGCCCACGAAGCGACCCGCGCCGGCGGCGAGCGCGGGCTGCTGCCCGAGCAACAGCAGGATGTTCTTCGTGAACAGCAACAGGATGAGGAGGGGCACCGATGTCATCAGCACCGACCAGATGCCCATGCGCACGACGGCGCGCACGCCGGCACGGTTGGTCGCGCGCGCGCCCAATATATGCGCGATCATGGGCGCGACGGCCGAAACCGGACCGCAGCCGATCAGCCAGCAGAAAAAGAACACCGTGTTGCCCAGCGCGGCCGAGGCGAGCGCCGTCTTGCCGAGATGACCCAGCATGAACGTGTCGGTGCTCATGATCGCCATCTGGAGCAGCTGCGTGAGCGCAAGTGGAACCGCGAGCCGCAGCAATTGCCCGGCTTCGGCGAACCATGCATCCAGGCCGTGCCCGACGACTCGGTCGCCGGCCTGGGAGAGATCGATGTCTGCAATGTCGGTCATGACACGGGCTTTTTCTTCATTGCCCGAACCCGGCAAGTGCCTTCGAGGGAAACAAAAAACCCCTCCGAAGCGCCTGTCGGGCTCGGGAGGGGTGAACCATCAGAACGGACGCAAAACTATGCGGCGTTCTCCTCGCGAGCCGAAGCGGCGATCCCGCCGCCCATAAGGGCGGACGGCACGGCCGTGAAATCCGGGCAGATCGTGATTTGCATTCTTGGGCTCGCTCGAATCGCGCGGACCCCTTGCCCGCGAGATGGGCAGTTTGCTACGCCGGAGACGGCGCAAAGTCAACGCGGGGATTGAATTTGAGGCGACATTTCAGACCCGCGTGGCCCGTGCGTCACAAATGAAAAAGGCGCCGGAAGCTTTCGCTGCCGGCGCCGGATTCAACCTTTTACGCAGACCACTTGCCGAAGCGTGTGGACGATATCCACCAGATCGGCCTGTGCGGCCATCACGGCATCGATGTCTTTGTAGGCCATTGGCGTCTCGTCGATGACGTCCGCGTCCTTGCGGCACTCGATGCCTGCGGTGGCCTTTGCGTGATCCTCGAGCGAGAAACGCCGCTTGGCCTCCGCGCGCGACATGGCGCGACCAGCGCCGTGCGAGCAGGTGTGGAACGAGTCCGCATTGCCCTTGCCGCGCACGATGAACGACCGCGCACCCATCGACCCCGGGATAATCCCGAGATCGCCTTCGCGCGCCCGCACCGCACCCTTGCGGGTCAGCCACACATTCGCGCCGAAATGATGCTCGCGCGCGACGTAGTTGTGGTGACAGTTCACGGCGACCGAACCCCACTCGAACTCGCGGCCGAGCGCCGTCTCGATCGCCTGCATCGTCGCGGCCAGCATCGTGGCGCGGTTCTCGAGCGCGAAATTCTGCGCCCACTCGACCGCCTCGACATAGTCGTTGAAGTCGGTCGTGTCCTCCACGAGATAGGAGAGGTCCTTGTCGGGCAGGGTGATGAACCAACGGAGCATGTGCTCCTTGGCCCGCTCGATGAAATACTGCCCGATCTGGTTGCCGATGCCGCGCGAACCCGAATGCAGCATCACCCATACTGCGCCCTCCTCGTCGAGGCAGAGCTCGATGAAGTGATTGCCGGTGCCAAGCGTCCCCAGATGATGCGGCGCGCGCCTGGCCGCGCGGGCGATTTTGGGATGCTTGTCGCAGATGACGGCAAGCCGCGCGGCGAGACCGGCATCGGAGGTGCCGGCCATAGTCTGTGCCACGCCGTCCGGTACGTCGTGCCAGGCGCCGCGATCGTTTGCGCCGCCATTGTCCGTACGTCCATGCGGCACTGCCGCCTCGATCGCCGAACGGATCGCAGACAAATTGTCGGGAAGGTCGTTCGCGCAGAGCGAGGTGCGCGCGGCGACCATGCCGCAACCGATATCGACGCCGACAGCCGCGGGCACGATGGCGCCTTTGGTCGGGATCACGCTGCCGACGGTCGCACCCATTCCCCAATGCACGTCCGGCATCACCGCAACATGCTTATGGATGAACGGAAGCGACGCAACGTTGAGGAGTTGCTGGCGCGCGGAATCCTCCAGCGGAACGCCGTTCGTCCAGGTCTTGATGTGAACGCCTTTGCTCTCGATTACCGAATACATGATGCGAACCGGGTCGCGTTGTTGGCGCGCCCCGGCCTCCTCGTTGTGTAGATACTCCAATGTCAGTGCTTCGTCTCCTCCGACGCAGCGATCCAGGCGATCACCGCTTCGGAGAATCCGTCGACGCGCCGCCAATCGCCCGTCCCGGCAAAGCCGGGCACGTTCGGTTGTGAGCCGTTCCGGAAGGGAGAAAAACAAAAACCCCTCCGGAGCGTGGGCTCGGGAGGGGTCCGCGAATAAACGGACATGTCGGTTCCTTCAGTCGGAACCGCCCCCAAGAGCCGGGCGCGCATCTGCGTATGGCATGCAGCCATTTTGCAGAGTCGCTTTGCGTTCAATTGCTGACACCATTGCTCGGCTCATTTGGTTCGCGGGCACGATTGCTCGCGAGGGGCGGGCAAATACGACGACGAATTTTCAAAGTCAAGAGCGTTTGCGCGTTTTCCGGAATCGGGTTTCGTTCCGGCGCATTCGCGCGTTAGACTGGGGCCCCGCCATTACCGAGGAAACAGCCATGGACTTCGCGATCCCCCAAGAGATCACCGACCTTCTCGTGCGCATCGACGATTTCATCGAGCGCGAAATCAAGCCGCTGGAACAGCAGGACGACAATATCCGCTTCTTCGATCACCGCCGCGAATGGGCCCGCACCGATTTCGAGCATGGCGGTTTGCCGCGCAAGGATTGGGAAACACTCCTGGGCGAAATGCGCCGCCGCGCCGACAAGGCCGGCTTCCTGCGTCTTGCGCTGCCGGAGGAATTCGGCGGCAAGAATATCGGCAATCTCGCGATGGCGATCATCCGCGAGCATCTGGCCGCGAAAGGCCTCGGCCTGCACAACGACCTGCAGAACGAAACTTCCGTCGTCGGCAATTTTCCGCAAGTGCTGATGTTCCGCGATTTCGGCACCGTAGAGCAGAAGAAAATCTATCTCGAGAAAATGCTCGAAGGAAAGGCGCGCATCGCGTTCGGCCTCACCGAGCCCAAGCACGGCTCCGACGCGACATGGATGGAAACGCGCGCGGTCAAGGACGGCAATGGCTGGCGCATCAACGGCGAAAAGATGTGGAACACCGGCGTGCATACTGCCACTCACGATATGCTCTTCGTGCGCACCAGCGGCCCGGACGGCGACGCGCGCGGGCTCACCTGCCTGATCGTGCCGATGGATGCGGAAGGCGTGAAGATCGAAGAATATATGTGGACCTTCAACATGCCGACGGATCACGCGCGCGTCTCGTTCAAGAATGTGTGGGTGCCGGACAGCGCGGTGTTCGGACCGGTCGACAACGGTCTCGTGCTCGCGCGGCATTTCGTGCACGAGAACCGCATCCGCCAGGCGGCCTCCGGCGTGGGCGCCGCGCAATACTGCATCAATGAGAGCATCGATTACGCCAATACGCGCAAGCCGTTCGGCAAACCTCTGTCGCGCAATCAGGCGATCCAATGGCCGCTGGTGGAACTGCAGACCGAATGCGAGATGCTGCGCTGGCTGATCTATCGCACGGCGTGGGAAATGGACCGCATGACGGGCCCCGAAATCCAGCTCTATCTCTCCGACAAGGTTTCGATGTGCAATTACCGCGGCAACCGGCTCGTCTGCGACGCGGCCGATCAGGCGATGCAGACCCATGGCGGCATGGGCTATTCGCGCCACAAGCCGTTCGAGCACATCTACCGGCACCACAGGCGCTACCGCATCACGGAAGGTTCTGAAGAAATCCAGATGCGCAACGTCGCGGGACACATGTTCGGCTACATCGGCAAGAACCGGCCGAGGCAGTAAGGGGCACGCGGAGGCGCGGAGGGGGCGGGGAACAAAAAAATAGTAGGCGCACCACGGAGCCACGGAGCGCACGGAGAAGAAACAAACTGCGCGCGAAGCGCGCAAGACCTTCTCCACTTCTTCTCCGTGTTTCTCCGTTTCTCCGTGCCTCGGTGGTGCGCCTTCTGTTCTTCTCTGCGTTCTCCGCGCCTCCGCGTGACCAAAATTTCATCGAACATTTGGCGCGCAAACGTGCAGACTGGAGCAGGCCCTTACAAATTTACTCAATCTTTTCGAAAACCCGAACAATTTCTTTAAGTCCGGGGCAATGCGCGCTGCAGTAGTAACACGCCGCCATTCGGCGGGGACCGGTCTCGGTCCTGCGCCCAACAAAAACAGGACCGCGCATGCAAGCGCTTGGACTCGTCTGGGATACCCTCGATACGCTGACTGCCGATCTCAGCGAAACCGTCACGCGGATTCCGGAGCCGATGCATTTCGGCGCGAAGCTGCTGCATGAACGCTGGTGCGAATTGCAGGCGGGCGACGGCTTTGTCGTCGGGCGCGATGTGCCGGCCCGTCAACTAAGCAGAATCCTGCGCAATCTGGGGATCTACGAACCGCTGGACGATTGCCGCGATTTCCGCGCGCGACTGGCGGGCACCGCTTTTCTCCGGCGGTTCGGCCGCGACATCACCGGCCTCAGGCTATCCGAGATTTTCCGACAGGAGGGCTTCGAGAAACATCGCGCCAATATGGAGGAGATCGTTCGTTCGGGGGTGCCGCTGGCGTTCGACGTCGGGCTCCAGCGGGGCAATCGCACATTCCTGCACTGCGAGGCACTGCGGCTGCCGGTGTGGTCGGCGGACCGTTCGAGCACATGGGTTCTCAGCGGTTTATTCTATTACGACTAAACTCGGTCGAAATCTTTCGCCAATTCGTCCGCAGTCGTGGAGTTGGCCGCGCCGGCGCGCTAGAACATGTCTCTGGTCCCTCCGGAGACATCATGCGGCCCTGGAATATTGCGCATCGCGGCGGAGCTGCACTGAAGCCCGAGAACACCTTGGCGGCCTTCGCGGATGCGGTGGCCCGCGGCGCGGACGGCGCGGAACTGGACGTGCAGCTCACCCGCGACGGCGAGGTTGTCGTCTTTCACGACAATCGCCTCAAGCCCGACATCTGCCGCGACGGCAACGGCGAATGGCTGGTGCGGCCGACGCCGAAGATTGTCGATCTCACATTCGCGGAATTGCGCACTTACGATGTCGGACGCGCGCGACCTGGGAGTCCCTATGCTGCGGCGCATCCGAATCTGGTGCCGGTCGACGGCGAACGCATCCCGCTGCTGTCCGAAGTTGTCGAGATCGCAAAGCGCGCCGCGAAACCGTTTCATCTGTTCGTCGAATTGAAAACATCCTTTGTCGATCATAGCCTGTCCGCGCCGCCGGACGTGCTCGCAGAGGCGACTATCGGCGTCTTGAAGGCGCATGATTATCTCGACCGCACGATCCTGGTCGGCTTCGACTGGCCGGGGTTGCTGCATGCAACGAAGGTCGAGCCCAGAGCGCGCTGCTGGTTCACCACGCTCGCGCAAAGCTGGTTTCGAGATGAACGGCCGCCTGCGGAAGACGATCCACCCGCGCAGCCGGCGCTCGATATGCTGCGTCATCTCGCGCGCAACGGACAATCGCCCTGGGCTGGCGGTTTCGATGCCGTGAAATATGGCGGCTCGATTCTGAAGGCGATCAAGGCCGCCGGCGGCGAGGGCTGGTTTCCCTATTTTCCCGATGCGACGGATGCGGCAGTCGCCGAAGCGCGTTCGCTGGGCCTCAAGGTCGGCGCCTGGACGGTCGACGAACCGGCCGATATGCACGCGCTGATGGCCCGCGGCCTCGATGCGCTCTGCACCGACCGGCCGGATGTTCTGGGCGCGATGGACGGCTGATACGCGAATCCTTTTCCCGCAAAAGTCCTCCATCGTTTGACTCTTGTTTGGTATTTCGGTAAATACCGAAATATGAGCGATGTGTTCGATGCCCTGGCCCATCCGGTTCGCCGGAAAATCCTCAAGCTGTTGCGCAAACGTGCGATGAGTGCAGGCGAGATCGCGGACAGGATCGATATCCCCAAGCCCACTTTGTCGGGCCATTTCGCCGTGCTGAAGGCCGCCGACCTTGTCGGCACGGAGCGTCAGGGCACCACGATCATCTATCGCCTCAATATGAGCGTGCTCGAAGAGGCGCTGGCCGCGATGATGGATATCGCGGGCATGCGGAAATCCGGAGAAAAATGACATGAGCGTTCGAACGCCATTGATTATTACTGCGCTGGTGATCGGAGCCATGCTGGCTGCCTCCGCATGGGGTTGGACCGCCATCCCGGCCCATGCGCAGATGGCTGTTCATTGGGACATCCGTGGCCGCCCCAACGGATATATGCCCAAGACGTTCGGGCTCCTGATGCTGCCGTGCATCACGACGATTCTCGGGGCGATCTTTACAATTCTTCCCAGACTCGAACCACGGCGCGCTCATCTGTTGTCGAGCCGCAAGCTCTATCTTGCCGGCTGGTACGGCAGCCTCGGCGTATCCGGCGTCACGCATCTGCTTATGGTCATGAACGCGGCGGGATTGCAGGTCAATGTCGAGCGCTGGGTTCTTTGTACGATTGCGATCGCTTTTGTCGTGCTGGGAAATTACATGGGAAAGTCGCGATCGAACTTCTTTGTCGGTATGCGTCTGCCGTGGACCCTTTCGAGTGAATTGGCGTGGGACCGAGGCAACCGGCTGGCGGGATTCGGGCTGGTGATCACAGGCATCGCGACGCTGCTGGCGCTGGCTTTCGTCGGATCGATCGCCGCAATCGTGGTTTGTGCGATCGGTACAATATTCAGCTTCATCCTCGGTGGCGTTGCGTCCTACCTCACTTGGAAGCGCGATGCCGGCCGGATCGACGGAGACTCCATTCATGAATAGCGGCGCACAATCCGGATCGACAAAAGGGATCGCCGCCTACGTGATCATTGCATTCGGCATAGCTTGGGTGTCCTGGGCCTTCATTCCCCATTCGAGCGCCGCCAACCCGACATTGTTGACGCTCTACGTATTGCCGGGCGCCTTTGCGCCGGCCTTGGCCACGTTCATCGTCCGCAAATGGATCACGCGCGAAGGGTTCGCCGACGCCGGTCTTGGCCTGCACTTGCGCAAGTGGCGCTACTATCTGTTCGGGTGGTTCCTGCCGTTCCCCGTGCTCGCGTTCATTGTGGTTGCCGCAACTGTATCGGGACTGGAGCATCCGAATTTTTCGATGACGCAAGGGATTATGCTTCTGGCGCCGCATGCAAAGATTCCAGCGGCCATTGCAGGGCTCGTCAAATATGTGATGCCGCTGGAGTTGATCTTCGTCGCATTGGTCATGACGCCGGTCCTGTTCGGCGAGGAGTTCGGCTGGCGCGGCTATCTTCAGCTGCGTCTGTTGCCGAACTCGCCGACATGGGCCGCGGTCACGACCGGAATCATCTGGGGATTGTGGCATCTGCCGATCATTCTGCGCGGCTACGAATTTGCCGGTAACCCCGCGATCGCCGCGGCAGCGTTTTGCGTCACCACGGTGCTGATCTCGATCGTTTTCGGTTGGTTGCGCGAAAGGAGCGGGAGCATCTGGGTCACCAGCCTCGCGCATTCCGCGACCAATGTGATCGGCGGATCCTTGACCGTGTTGTGGTTCGCAGACAAATCCAAAAGCCTGTTCGTGAATTATGGCGGCGTCTTGAGTTGGATCCCGCTGGGCCTGTTGTGCATCTGGATCGTGGCCCGTCGCGCAAACGCCAAGCAAGTGGAACAAACGCCATGAAACCAAAGATTGCCATGATCACATTGGGCGTGAAGGACATCGAAAGATCGCTGGCCTTCTATCGCGACGGTCTTGGCTTTCCGACGCACAATCACAAGGACGGCGACGACATGGTCATGTTCCGGCTTGAGGGCAGCTGGCTCGGCCTCTATCCGCGCGACAAGCTCGCGGAGGATGCGACGGTTCCCCAAGAGGGCACCGGATTTCGCGGCGTGACGCTGGCGCACAATCTCGGGTCGAAGGGTGAAGTCGACGCCGTCTTTCGCGAGGCGCTGGCGGCTGGTGCCAAATCCGTGAAGACGCCGCAGGATGTTTTCTGGGGCGGCTATTCCGGATATTTCGCCGATCCCGACGGCCATCTGTGGGAAGTGGCGTTCAACCCGTTCACCGATCTCACGTGAACGCTAAAACTGAATGCGAACGCCACCAAACGCGCTGATGGGTGCCGCCGGACTCTCGAAGCGGTTGTTGACTCCCGATCCGTTGGTCACGGCGCCGGGAGGGATTCCCGGCGCGCCGATGCCCGTCGGATCGCCGAGCACGCCGAAGGTCGCATATTTCCCGTCGAGCGCGTTCACCACATTGACGAACAGTTCGACATGGTCGGTCAATTCGTATTTCGAGTGCAAATTGACTTCGGTGTAGCCAGGCAACGGGCCCATCTGGTTGGATTCGTCGCCGCGGAAAAACTGTGAACTCTCGTAGACAATATCCTCACCCACAATCCAGGACGGCAGCACGCGATAATCGGCGCCGGCCTTGATCCGGTTTGCCGGAATGCCGGGCAGCGCGTCGCCCGGCTCGACCTGGATATTGCCGTTCGCGTCCGCAAAATTGTTTTGCGGCGAATTCAACAGAAACGCGGATTCGAATGTCGCATCGACATAACTGTAATCGAGGAACATCGACAGTCGTTCGTCCTCATATTTGAGACCGAGTTCTGCCCCCTGGCGACGCGTGCCGCCGATGTTCTGGAAATATCCGGTGCTGAGCGAAGTCGCTACGCCATAGATGTCGTCGTCGACATTGGTGCGGAACAGGCTCGCATTCCAGGTGATCAAACCCGGCGCGATCTCCGGAAGCGAAAAATGCCCGCGCAATCCCGCTTCCCAGGTGTGGGACACGACCTGGCGCAACGTCGGAGGATCGCTCGAGAGGCTGGACGGCAGAAGACAGGGGGCCGTGGGGTTCGAGCATTCGATTTCGCCGGGTGTGGGTGCGCGATTGCCTTCCGAATACCCGGCATAGATGGTGAGGTTGGTCGAGACCTTTTCGGTCAAACCGAGCGCAGGATCGAACCGGGTGTAGCGATTGTCGCCGCTGAGTGCAGTGCCGAGCCGATCGGCCAGATCGATTTCGGCGAGGTTGTAGCGACCGCTGGCCGTCAGCGTGAGATCGTCGGTGATGTTGAACGTGTCGGTTCCGAAAAGTCCGTAATAGCTGTTGGCAGCATTGAGATTGACGGGTGTGGCCGTCCATGGCGTGTTTTCCGGCGTATCCACGAACAAGCCCGAAAACGACACCTGCAGCGCCGCATTGATCGTGCCCAATTCCGCACTCGACTGGAAATCGGTGGAGGCGTGGTCGATGCTGCCGCCGACGGAAAGCTGATTGTCGTGCCCGAAGATCGCAGCACTCTCGGTCGCCTGCAGCGAGCCGCCGACACCGAGGGTGTTGATGGTTTCGAAATCGTTTTCGCCGATCGTGACGGTGCCACCTTCCGAAATATCCGGCAAATATCCGCCCGATGAATTGGTGAGCGGCGTCGTGTCATCGGCCTGGCACATATCCCCGATATAAGGCGCGACCGTGCACGCCGTGTAGTCGGTGGTGTTGCCGTTGACGACGTTTTGCCGGAACTCGCGCACATAGGCCGTGCTCTGGATCGAGAGATCGTCGTTCACCGCATAGCCGGCATCGAGCGCGACGAAGGCCAGTTTGTTGGCGTTGGTCTGGGGGCTGGTGAAGATCAGCGACCTGCTGACGGCGAGTTCCTGCACGGGCGTAGGCGATTCTCCGGACAGCAGATTGTTCGCGCCTGAAAAACTCAGATCGAGCGAAAGCCCGTGCTCGCGATAGCTCATATCCGCATAGAGCTGTTCCAGCGTGTCGGGGGAGAACTCGCGCCAGCCGGATTCCTGCAACAGTCGCCCCGCGATGTAGAATCCGAACGGCCCGTCGCTGCCGCCATATTCCGCCGAGACGCTGCGCTGGCCCCACGAGCCTCCTGACGCTTCGATCTCGCTGCCGTCGGAGGTGAAACCGTTTTTCATGCTGACGATGACCGCGCCCCCCAGCGCGTTCAGTCCGTAGACCGGGTTGGCGCTGACGACTGTGATCCGATCGACAGCCATGTCTGTAATCAGATCCCAGTTCAGCGAGTCGCCGAATGCTTCGTTGATGCGGACGCCGTTCTGATAAACCGCGAGTCCCTCGGGAGTACCCAGAACCGGCGAGGCTTCGAAGCCGCGAAACAGGATGTCCGGCTGGAACGGATCGTCCAGATTGTCATTGATGCTGACGCTGCCGAGCTGGTCGTTGAGCGCCGAGGTCGCGCTGGCCGAACCTTCGCGCGTGAGATCGGAGGCCGTGACGGTCTGCACATTGCCCGCGATCTTGTCGATGTCGATGCCGATGCCGGGAATCGGCGTCGTCCCGATCACCGTCACCGTTTCGATGGGTTGTTGTGCACTCGTGCTCGCGACCTGCGCAATTGCAGGTTGCGCCAAGATCAACGCAATTTGCGGCAACGCCGCCACCAGCATGGGAGCGGACCGATTGAGTTTCCATTTGCTCTTTTTGAAGCGGCGGAAGCAACGCGCCACGCCGACATGAACCGGTGCCGGACTATGCGTCCGCAAAGCGCTCCGATCCCCGAACCTCATTTTACAAATCATGTCTGAAAAGGATCCCATCGCCAAAATGCGCTACGGCGCGGCATCGGTCTACCGGACTTTCCGCCGAATTCGAAATTTCCGGAGACCCGCGTTCATTATCCTTACGCGCACGTTACGCAAAGTTGAGGCTATTGACGGCAAGTGCCCCGAAGGCAGGCAAAAGCTGACGGGATCGGCGCTTGCCCCCTCCTTGTGCGGACGAGACGAATGGCCAATTATCCCGCGCGACGCGGGGATTCTGGGGCGGGCCGGTTGGGCGCTCGACGAATTCCTGCAGCCCATTGCCGGAGTATTCTCATGCAATCCCTTCCGCGCCTGCGCGTCCTCACTAGTGTTTGCGCCATGGCGCTGTGCCTGCTGGCGTCCGCGACGGTTTCTTCTACGGCTCAAACAACCGCGGGTACGGCCATCGATCAGAGCCGGTTCCAGGCATTGCATTGGCGCGGAATAGGACCCTATCGCGGCGGCCGCGTGCTGGCGGTGACGGGTGTGTCGGGTGAGCCCAGCATCTATTATTTCGGCGCGGTGGCTGGCGGCGTATGGAAGACGACCGACGGAGGCGTGTCCTGGACGCCGCTGACCGATCACACGACCATTGCCTCCATCGGCGCAATCGCGGTCGCACCTACCAACCACAATATCATTTACGTCGGCACGGGCGAGGCATCACCGCGCGGCGACATCACTTACGGCAACGGTGTGTTCAAATCCATTGACGGCGGCAAGAGCTGGCAAAGCCTCGGTCTCGCCGACACTCGTCAGATCGGCGCGCTCGTCATCGATCCCAAGAATCCCGATATCGTTTTGGTGGCAGCCCTCGGCCACGCCTTCGGCCCCAATTCCGAACGCGGCGTCTTTCGCACCACGGACGGCGGAAAGAATTGGACCAAGGTGCTTTCGAAGGACGACGGGACCGGCGCGATCGATGTCACGTTCGATCCGCACAATTCGAAGATCGTCTATGCTTCGTTGTGGCAGGCGCTGCGACAACCCTGGAATTTCTCCAGCGGCGGACCGGGAAGCGGCCTCTATCGTTCGACGGACGGCGGCGCAACGTGGTCGCATCTGACGGGCAACGGCTTGCCCGCGGGAATTCTCGGCCGCATCGACGTGTCGGTATCCGGCGCAAATCCGAACCGCATTTACGCGATGATCGAGGCGAAGGATGGCGGGCTCTATCGCTCCGAGGATTCCGGCAATCACTGGGCCCTGGTGAACGACGACGGAAGGTTGCGTCAGCGGGCCTGGTATTTTTCGAAAATCTATGCCGATCCCAAAAACGCCGACACGCTCTATGCGCTCAATACGGGCATGTTCAAATCGACGAACGGGGGCAAGACGTTCGAACTCGTCTCCGCGCGTCACGGCGACCATCACGGATTGTGGATCGATCCGACCAATACCGACCGGCTGATCAACGGCAGCGACGGCGGCGCGATCGTGTCCGTCGATGGCGGCAAGACCTGGACCCAGGACGACAATGAACCGACCGCGCAATTCTATCATGTCTCGGTCGACAACCAGTTTCCGTATAACGTCTATGGCGCGCAGCAGGACAATTCCAACGTCGGAATCGCAAGCTATGACGATTTCGGCGCGATCGACGACAAGGACTGGTACATCGCGGGCGGCGGAGAATGCGGCTTCGTGATCGCCGATCCCCGCGATCCGGACATCATCTATTCGGATTCCGAAAACGGCATCAACCGCTTCAACCGGCACACAATGCAGTCCGAAACCATCTCCGTGTGGCCGGTCGATGCGTCGGGACACCCGGCGTCGGAGCTCGAACATCGTTTCAACTGGACGTCGCCTTTGATGATGTCGCCGCACGATCCCGACACGCTCTATTGGGGCGCGGAACGCCTGTTCAAGACGACTGACGACGGCAAGAGCTGGACGGCGGTCAGCGGCGATCTCACGCGCGACGACAAGTCGAAGCAGATCGCATCCGGCGGTCCGATCACCAAGGACATCACCAGCGTCGAATATTACGACACGATCTTCGCGATTGCGGAATCGCCGCTCGTAAAAGGGCATCTGTGGGTCGGCACCGATGACGGGCTGGTCCAGGTCAGCGACGACGATGGCGGGCACTGGACGAACGTCACGCCGCACGGCATGCCGGAATGGGGAACCGTCGACATGATCGAGCCGTCTCATTTCGACGACGGCACGGCCTATGTCGCGGTCGACCGTCACAAACTCGACGACATCCATCCCTACATCTTCAAGACGGCGGACGGCGGCAAGACGTGGACGCCATTGGGCGCCGGCATTCCGGAAGGCGCGTTCGTGCATGCGGTGCGCGAGGACCCGGTCAATCGCGGCTTGCTCTATGCCGCGACGGAGACCGGTGTCTATGTCTCCTTCGATGGCGGCGCCGACTGGCAGACCTTGCAACTCAACCTGCCGCAATCGCCGGTGCACGATCTGGTGGTGAAAGGCGACGATCTCGTGGTCGCGACGCATGGCCGCTCGTTCTGGATCCTCGACGACGTCACGCCTTTGCGCCAGATCGCATCGGCCACGACGGATGCCGACGTTCTGCTTTACAAGCCGCAGAGTGCCTACCGGCTCTATTATCCCGACGCGGTCGATACGCGCAGACCGGTCGGAACCAATCCGCCGGCCGGTGCCCTGATCGATTATTATTTCGCGAGCAAGCCCGCAGGCGAAGTGACGATCGATATCCTCGACAAGGAGGGCAATCCCGTTCGCCACCTTTCGAGCAAGGCGGAAGCGACGAAAGAACAGCCGCCGGAATGGCCCGACCAGATCTATCCGACGAATACGCTGCCCGCCGAGAAGGGCATGAATCGTTTCGTCTGGAATCTGCGCTATGACGATCCGGTGCAGATTCCCGGCGCATTCTACGAAGGCCTTGCGCCGCGCGGACCGATCGCGCTGCCGGGAAAATACACGGTGAAGCTGACCATCGCGGGCGAGACGCAATCCCAGCCGCTGATCGTCGTTCGCGATCCGCGCGTGACGGGACCCGAAGACGGCATGCGCCAGAAATTCGAGTTGTCGGAGGAAGCCTGGCACGACCTCGATGCGTTGCATCGCGCCGTGAACGATATCCGCGCAGCGAAAGCGGAAGTGGCAGCTCTCCACGAGAAGCTCGACGGAAAACCCGGCAGTGCGGCACTGCTCGCGGAGGGGGATGCGCTGGCGGCGAAGGCGAAGACCATCGAAGGCACGCTGATGCAGGTCAACCTCACGGGATCGGAAGGCAACCTCAATTTCCCGGACATGCTGAACGAGCAGATCTATGCCTTTGCAGCCGGCCTTGAGGATGCCGACACGTCGCCGACGAAACAGGAACTCGAGACCTATGCCGATATGCACGCTAAGCTGAAGGCGCAACTCGCCGGTTGGGACGCAGTGAAGACAAGCGATCTCGCGGCTTTCCACACGGATGCGCAGAAGACGATGTAGGGCATCGGACGGCTGAATAATCGGCCTGTGGCCTCAAAGCCACTTGCTGATGATTTTCACTCGCAACTAGAGTTCCGACGCAAACAGGGGTGGCGCACGCATATTACAGTGCGTACGCATCCGGATCGGTTCTTTGGGGGCATCCATGTGGCGCGTGAAATATCCGGTCGTTGTGCTGGCCGGGCTTTTGGCGACGGCGGCATCCGCTCAGACCCAGTCGCCGATCGAGCAGGTGGTTGTTACGGCAACGCGGGTGCCGGAAGCCAATGACCGGATTCCTGCCGACACTTCGGTCGTATCCGGCGACGAACTCCGGGCCCGGGATGCCTGGGATCTGCAAACGGCCCTGAGTCTCGTGCCGGGTGTCGAAGCGCCTGCTGGGGGCGACGCGGGGCCTTCGAGTTCCGTGCCGTCATTCTGGGGTCTCCACGAATTCGACGCGTTCCTGCTGGTGGTCGACGGCATTCCCTGGGGCGGCGCATTTAATCCCGCCATCTCGACAGTCGACTTGAACGATGTAGACCGCATCGAAGTGATGAAGGGCTCGGCGCCCGTCATGTATGGCGCAACGTCTTTTGTCGGCGTCGTCCAGATTCTGCATTACCCGGCCGGTCAGGCCGCGCAGCAGATGGATGTCGGGGTCGGTTCGTACGGTTCGGCCCGCGGCGATCTCTCGATGGTTCTGCCGGGCACGGACACATTCCGCGAGTCCCTGTCGCTCGACGGCGAAAGCGTCGGATTCGCCGACAAGCGCGAGAACGTTTCCGACGGTCAATTCCTCTATCGGGCCGCCGACGATATCGGATCGGGCACGCTGCGCTTCGATACCGATCTCACATTCGTGCACGATGTGCCGCCCAGCCCCGTCATTCGCATCGGCACCGCCATCACGCCTCTCATTCCGATCAACGCCAACTTCAACCCGGCCGACGCGGAAATCGCGGAGAACAAATACCAGGGCGATATCGGCTGGACGCAACCCACCGCTCTCGGCACCTGGGATACGCTCGCCTCCTATGCCCATTCCGATGTCGTGTACATCGCGGCGTTCCTGCATCCCGACTTGAGCGGCACGGCCGATACGCAGAACCAGCACCGGCTGGTCAATGACGCCTATTTCGATACCCACATCACGAATGAACGGGTGGATCATCTTACCGTGATTTTCGGCGACGATCTGCTCTACGGCTATGGCCGTCAGTCCACGCTCAACGACAACAGCGCCTATACGGTGCCGCTGAACGGTTCCGTCGTGCCGCCGGCCACCACGTCGCTGCCGGTGAACGAAGTGGGCAGCGTCAACGACAAGCGGTGGTTCATGGGCCAGTATCTGCAGGCCGATTGGAAGCCTGCCGACCGCTGGGACGTGATGGGAGGCGTCAGGCTCAACGAAACCTTCGAGCAGCAATACTCGACGGATGACCTGCTCACTCCCCCCGTTTCGAATTCGGCAGAAAACTCCAGCCGCAATGTCGTGCGGCCGTCGGAGACGATCGGCGTGAGCTACAAGGCATGGGAAGACGCAGGAGACGAGGCCGTGCTCTATGCGGATTATCGCAATGCCTTCAAGCCCTCTGCGCAGGACTTCGGCCCGGACTATCAGCCGACCGTGTTGTTGCCGGAAACCGCGCAGAGTTATGAGGCCGGCATCAAAGGTTCGCTGGCCGGATCGGCATTGACCTATGACGTCGAAGCCTTCCTGCAGAATTTCCAGAATCTGGTGGTTCCGCTGCCGTCGGGCTTTCTCACCAACGCCGCCGGAGAAAGGCTGGAAGGCATCGAACTCGAGACGCGCTATCAGCTCGCGCCGGACCTCGCGATCGCGGCAAACGTCGCCTACCACAACGACCAGTTCACGAACTATCTGTTCTTCGACGGCGTGAGTTCGGTCAATGTCGCGGGCAACCAGCTTACTTTGTCGCCACATATTCTTGCGTCGGGAGGAATTCTTTACACGCCTGCGACCGGGTTCAATGCGACCGTGGTCGTGAATTATGTCGGCCGGCGTTATCTCGACGAAGAGAACACCGCACTCGTGCCGGGCTACACAACCCTGGCGGCGACCTTGGGCTACAAATTCGGTCGATACCAGGTGTCGCTCGAAGGCACCAACCTGACGAACCAACGGCCGCCGGTCAGCGCCAGCGAATTCGGCAGCGAGTCGTTTTACCTTCTCAATGCCCGCATGATTTGGCTGAAGCTCGGATATTCATTGCCGTAAGAGGATCGGTCGCGGGTTTTGACTCGTTGTTTTTTTATTTGTCATGGCCCGCGACGGCGGGCCACCCAGCTAACGCATCTCCGATGTTGAAAGATGATTTGGGTCTGCGCGTCACCTTCTGTGATAAGCAAGCTTCACCTGGATGGCCCGCTGTGGCGGGCCATGACAAAGAAAGGCGGATAGCATGTGCTGCTTAGGTTACTTCACTAAACCTTCCGCCTTCATGGCCGCGTGCACTTTCGGTCGCGCGAAAACGCGGGCGAAAAAGGTGTGCAGGTTCGAATAAGGCGTCAGGTCGATTTTCAGATGATTGGCCCAGGTGAGCATCACGAACAGATAGGCGTCGGCCGCCGTGAAATTCGTGCCCAGCAGATATTCCTTGCCGGCCAGCTCCTTGTTCACATAGTCGAACCGCTTGGCGATCTTCGCCTTTGAATCCGCTTTGACCTCTTCCGACGCCGCGCCGAACAGCGGCCCGAAATTCTTGTGGATCTCGGAGTTGATGAAGGTCAGCCATTCCTGCAGCTTGTAGCGCGCAAGCGTGCCGTTTTCGGGTGCGAGGTGACTGCCGGGCTTCCGATCGGCGAGATATTGCACGATGGCCGGGCCTTCGGTGAGGATCGAGCCGTCATCGAGCTTCAATGCCGGCACATAGCCCTTCGGATTGACGGCATAGAAATCCTCGCCGCTATCGGTCTTGTGCGTGCCGAGATTGACCTTTTCGAGATCGAGCGAGATGCCGGCTTCTTCGGCCACGATATGGGGCGAGAGCGAGCAGGCTCCGGGTGCATAATACAGTTTCATCGTTCAACTCCTGAGATGTGCGCGGGGTTCGCGCGGTTTCGTTCAGAGTCCCTCGAACAAGGCGGTCGAGAGGTAGCGTTCGGCGAAGGAGGGGATGATCGCCACGATTGTCTTGCCCGCCATGTCGGGCCGCGAACCCACTTCGAGGGCCGCTGCAATCGCCGCGCCGGACGAGATGCCCACGGGAATGCCTTCCAGCCGCGCGACTTTGCGCGCAGTCTCGAATGACGTCTCGTTCGAGATGGTGATGATTTCGTCGATCACTTTGCGGTCGAGAATGCCGGGCACGAAGCCCGCGCCGATTCCCTGAATTTTGTGCGGGCCCGGCTGTCCGCCGGACAACACCGGTGAATCTTCCGGCTCGAGCGCAATCATTTTTATGGACGGTTTGCGCTCTTTGAGCACCTGGCCCACGCCCGTGATCGTGCCGCCGGTGCCCACGCCCGAAATCACCACATCGACCGCGCCTTTCGTGTCGTTCCAGATTTCCTCGGCCGTGGTGCGGCGATGGATTTCGGGATTGGCGGGATTTTCGAATTGCTGCGGCATCACCGCGCCCGGAATCGTCGCGACCAGTTCCTGCGCCTTGGCGATCGCACCGCGCATGCCCTTGGCCGCTTCGGTCAACTCGATCTCGGCGCCCAATATCAGAAGCATCTTGCGCCGCTCGATCGACATCGATTCCGGCATCACGAGAATGAGGCGATAGCCTTTGGCTGCCGCGACGAATGCCAGCGCGATGCCCGTGTTGCCGCTGGTAGGCTCGATGAGTACAGATTTGCCCGGCGTGATGATCTTCTGTTCTTCCAGGGTCTCGATCATCGAAACGCCGATGCGGTCCTTGACGCTGGCGAGCGGGTTGAAGAATTCGAGCTTGAGCAGGATGTCGGCCTTGGCGCCGGCATCTTTCGCCATGCGGTTCAAGCGCACCAGCGGCGTGTCGCCGATCGTGTCGACAATCGAGTCGTAGATGCGTCCGCGGCCCTGGGTTTTCGGCAGTGTCATGTGGCGTCTCCTCGCTTTGCGCATCCCCGGCGACTGACGACGCCATGACGGGAGCAGATAGTGCCTGTTTCGGAAATTTCAAATGATGAAATCGGCCGTATTGCGTCCGCCGCAGTCGACACCGGCGGCGCGCGCTCTTGTGCACAGATCTTCGATCGATATTGCGTCGAGTCGCGCCATGACTTCGTCCTGCAATGTGTGGATGAGAGGCGTCACGATGCGTGCGCCCAGTTCGGACAGGGGAGTGGGGTTTGCACCCTCTTCGTCGTCTATACTTTCGGCCACGCGCACCACATCTCCCACCGATATGCGCCGTCGTTCCTTGGCGAGGCGATAGCCGCCCCGCGGACCGCGAACGCCTTTGAGAACGCCTGCACGTACAAGCTGCTGCATGACCTGCTCGAGATAACGCTGCGGCACGCCCTGGCGCGCGGTGATCTCTTTCGCCTGGACCGGTTCGGGTCGCGCATTGAACGCGATATCGATCACGGCTTCGAGCGCGAGCAGGGTTTTGCGGGAGAGTTTGAGCATGGCCTAGTTCGACACCTGCGTTGAGGCGAGTCCCGTAGAGCCGAAACCGCCCTGGCCGCGCGCGCTGTCCGGCAGTTCGGAAGTCTCGGCCAGCTCGGCGCGTTCGGTGCGCGCGATGACGAGCTGCGCGATCTTCGCGCCGCGCGTAATGCGGAACGGCGTCGTGCCGAAATTGACCAGAATGGCCTTCACCTCGCCGCGATAATCGCTGTCGATGGTGCCCGGCGCATTGAGCACGGTGACGCCGTGATTGAGCGCGAGGCCCGAGCGCGGCCGCACCTGTGCTTCGTAGCCTTCCGGCAACGCAATCGCGATTCCGCACGGCACGGCGAGCCGTCCGCCGGGCAAGATCTCGATGTCGGCCTCGGTCGCGGCGAGAAGATCAAGACCCGCCGATCCCGCCGTCGCATAACGGGGCAGTGGCAGATCGCGCGCGTGATCGAGCCGCATCACGGACAGTTTCATGCCGCCTGTCCCTTGAGCGTTTCGGCGATGCGAGCAGCCAGCCTGCGGCCGACTTCGCGCTTGTCGAGCAGCGGCCAGTCTTCGACATTTCCGGCCGTGATCAGATGCACACGGTTGTTGTCTCCCCTCATGATGCCCGTGCCCGGGCTCACATCGTTGGCGACGATCCAATCGCAACCTTTGCGCAGGCGCTTGGCCTGCGCGTGCGCGACCACGTTTTCCGTTTCGGCGGCGAAGCCGATAACGAGAGCGGGGCGTTTCGGGCCGTGCGACAGGGTCGCGAGGATGTCGGGATTTTGCGTGAGCGTCACTGTCGGTGCTTCGCCGTCCTCGGTCTTCTTGATTTTGCTGTTGGCCAGCGCATGGGGCCGCCAATCGGCCACCGCGGCCGTGCACACCGCCACGTCGACGGGCAGCGAAGATTCGCTCGCGTTCAACATCTCGACCGCGGTCGTGATCCTGAGCAGCTTCACATTCGACGGCGCCGCGAGCTCGACAGGACCCGATACGAGCGTGGTGTCCGCACCGGCATCGGCCAGCGCGCTTGCAATCGCATAGCCCTGCTTGCCGGAGGAATGATTGGAAATGAAGCGCACTGGATCGAGCGGTTCCTGCGTCGGTCCTGCCGTCACGAGCGCCTTAAATCCGGCAAGCGGGCCATTCGCGCTCGATACAAGCGCGGCCTCGATCGCGTTCGCAATTTCCGTAGGCTCGGACATTCTGCCGGGACCGAATTCGCCGCACGCCATTTCGCCGTCATTGGGCCCCACGAACAGCACGCCGTCCGCCGCGAGCGTCGCGACGTTGCGCTGCGTGGCAGGATGATTCCACATCCGCACATTCATCGCAGGCGCCATCAGCACGGGCTTGTCGGTGGCGAGCAGCGCGGTCGAGGCGAGATCGTTGGCGTGTCCGCTCGCGAGCTTCGCGATCAAATCGGCAGTTGCAGGCGCGACGACAACCAGATCGGCCGAACGCGAAAGCTGGATATGGCCCATCTCCGCTTCGTCGGTGAGGCTGAACAAGTCCTGGAACACGCGCTCGCCCGCCAGCGACGAAACCGACAGGGGCGTGATGAACTCGGAGCCCGCTTTGGTGAGGATCGCGCGGACACTCGCGCCCCGTTCCCGGAGGCGGCGGATCAACTCAAGAGACTTGTAGGCAGCGATGCCGCCGCCGATGATGAGCAGTACAGTTTTGCCGCGCATGGGCGCACCTTAAGGGGCAGGGACGATAAAGTCCCGCTTCGACAGGTTATTTATATAGAACAACGCGAGAGAAGTGTAGTTTTTCGCCAGCAGGGACCTAACGCCATGAATCTGCAAGTAAAATCGACAGATCTGCCGCCTTTCAAGCCGCTGGCCCAGAAGCCGCCTTCGGTGGAAACGACCCGAAAACCCGACGGCACGATCTACATCAAGCAGCGCTATCCGCTGGGCGAAATGCACCGGTCGATCGTCCATCTGCTGGAAGAACGAGCCGCGCAGCATCCGACACGCAATTATATCGGCGAGCGCACGCCGCTGCCGGACGGCAAGCTGGGCGATTGGCGCTACATCACTTATGGCGAGATGAATGCGCGCGCCTCGGCAGTGGCCCAGGCGCTGCTTGACCGCGGGCTCGGCCCCGATACGCCGCTGATGGTGCTGTCCGGAAACTCGATCGTGCACGCCGCGATGATGCTGGGCGCGATGAAGGCGCGCGTGCCGGTCGCGCCGGTGTCCGTCGCCTATTCGCTGATGTCGGGCGATCACAGCAAGCTGCGCCATGTGTTCGAAACGGCGCGGCCGATGATGATTTTTGCGGAGCAAGGTCCCGTTTACGCTCGCGCGCTCGCGGCGCTCCCGCTGGACGGCGTAGAGATCGTCACCGTGATTCCGATCCCGGATCGCGCGACGACATCGTTCGACGATCTGATCAAGGTCAATGTGGGGCCCGCGGTCGCGGCGTCGGTCGACAGAATCGATCACGAGACGGTGGCCAAATATCTGTTCACCTCCGGCTCGACGGGAATGCCCAAAGGCGTGCTGCAGACGCACGGCATGATGTGCGCCGTGATCGCAGCGCAGGAAGCGCTCCGCACCGACGAGGCCGATCCGAACGAGATTCCCGAAAGCCTCGAATGGATGCCTTGGAATCACATCTCGGCCGGCAATATCGGTTTCAACGGCAATCTGAATGCCGGCGGCACAGTCCATCTCGATGCGGGCAAGCCGCTGCCCGGCATGTTCGACGAAACCATTCGCAATCTGCGCGACGTATCGCCGCTCGTGTTCGGCTCGGCGCCGATTGCATTCGGCTGGCTTGCCGATGCGATGGAGCGGGACGAAAGCCTGCGCGACCGGTTCTTTTCCAAGATGCGTTATGTCGGCTATGGCGGCGCAACGCTCAGCCAGGACATCTATGAGCGCATCCAGAAGCTGGCGATTGCCGCAACCGGCAACCGTATTCCGCTCACCACCATGTATGGCGCGACGGAAACGCAAGGCGTCACCGTCGTGCACTGGATCACGGAGCGCGTGGGCCTGATCGGATTGCCGCTGCCCGGCATCACGCTCAAGCTAGTGCCCAACGGCACCAAGCTCGAAGTGCGCGTGAAGGGTCCGACGGTGACGCCCGGCTATCTCAAGCAGCCCGATCTGACCAAGGCCGCGTTCGACGAGGAGGGATTCTACAGCCTCGGCGATGCGGCGAAGTTCGTGGACGAGAACGATCCCGAAAAAGGCCTCGTGTTCGACGGCCGAGTGACGGAGGATTTCAAGCTCAATTCCGGCACCTGGGTTTCGACCGGCACCTTGCGCGCGCAGGCCGTCGCGGCCGCATCGCCGCTGATCCAGGATTGCGTGGTGTGCGGCCAGGACAAGGAATTCGTGGGCTTGCTCGCCTGGCCCAACATGGCGGCCGCGCGCGAAATCTGCGGCGACAAGCAGCACGAAACGCCGGAGGAGATTCTCGGCAGTCCGAAGGTGGTGGCGTTCGTGAAGGAGAAATTTGCGGCGTTCAATGCCGCCAGCTCCGGCACGTCCGGACGCATCAAGCGCGTGCTCCTGATGACCGAACCGCCATCGGTGGACGGCAACGAGATCACCGACAAGGGTTACGTCAACCAGCGCGCCACGCTCGAGCGCCGAAAAATTCTCGTCGACCTGCTCTATGAAAACCCGCCGGCGAAGGGCGTGATCGGGATCGGTTAAGGGTTTCGTAACGCTGATGACGCGCTCGCGTTAACGTCGCGCTTACCGTGACGCGCGGATACTCCGCCCATGCAGGAAATAGATTCCATGCGGGCGGACGATTTCTGCCATCTCGCCGCGGAGCTCGCATCCGAGCATGGCGACATGGCGCTCGCCTATGCACGCCGCGCCACGGTCGAATTCGCCTCAACCGGCGCGCTCGATCGCGCGCAATTCTGGTACGTCCTCGCGCTCTTCCTCGACGACATCATGTCCGAGCGCATCGACCCCGATTTCCCGCTCGTGATGCATTGAACGTCGCTCTGCAAAACTAATTCAAAACTTCTCCATGGCCGGGCTTGACCCGGCCACCTAGTCAGCGAGCGTCCGCGAGCTGAATTATGCATTTGCATATTTATCGAGATTCATTCGCCGCGCAGCCCGCCTTCGCTAAAAAGCTACGGCGGGTCAGAACAATATCTTGGTCCGCCGAAGCCTTGGCGTAGGTGGAACGCGCGGCGGCTAGGTGGCCGGGTCAAGCCCGGCCATGGAGAGATTTGAGAGAGACGTAACCCGCTTGCACCCTTGCCCCACCCCTGCGCAAACTTGCCTCCTAACCGCCGGATAAACAGCCCATGCCGCTCGATCCGATCATGAAGGCGTTTCTCGACCAGATGGCGGCCCAGGAAGGGCCGCAGATGTATGAGCTGCCGCCCGCGCAGGCGCGCGAGATGTTTGCGGCGCTCATGCAGCTGGCAGGTCCCAAGGACGTGCCGATCGGCAAGGTCGCCAACCTGACTTGTCCGGGTCCCGGCGGAGACATCCCGTTGCGCATTTACACCCCTGTCGCGGCCGGGGGCGAGGTCTTGCCCGCGCTCGTCTTCTTCCACGGCGGCGGCTGGGTGATCGGCAATATCGACACCCATGACGGCCTCTGCCGGATGTTTGCGAACGAGGCCGGCGTCACCGTGATTTCCGTCGAGTACCGCCTCGCTCCGGAACACAAATTCCCCGCGGCCATCGAAGACGCTTACGCCGCCGTGACCTGGATCGAAGCGAACGCGTCGGATATCGGGATCGATCCCAACCGTCTGGCCGTGGGCGGCGATTCCGCGGGCGGAGGGCTCGCGGCTTCGGTCGCACAGATCGCACTTAAGAACGGCGGCCCGACCATCGATTATCAGATGCTGCTGTTTCCCGTCGCCAGGATCGGCAGCGACACCAATTCGATGCGCGAGCGCGCGAAAGGCTATTTTCTCGAGCGCGCTGCGCTCGACTGGTTCTTTGCGCACTATCTGGGCGAGGACGCCGACAGATCCGATCCGCGCATGTCGCCGCTCGCGGCAACGGATGTCGCTGGCCTGCCGCCCGCCTATATCATGGTCGCAGGCTTCGATCCGCTGCACGACGAAGGCGTCGAATATGCCGAGAAGCTGAAGGCGGCGGGCGTCTCCGTCGCGGTCGCGGAATATCCCGACCTCGTGCACGATTTCATCTATCTCCAGGCCGTGCTGCCCCAGGCGCCTTTGGCGGTGAAAGGCGCGGCTGCCGCGCTCAGGGGCGCGTTGATGAAGGGATGAGTTTGCCGGGATTGAGGATGCCGTTGGGATCGAGCGTCTGCTTGATCGCGCGCAACACCTCGATACCGAGCGCGCCTTTCTCTTGTGCCATCCAGGGCAGGTGATCTTCGCCCACGCCGTGGTGATGGCTGATCGTTCCGCCATGGGCCGCGATCGCATCGCCGGCCGCTTTCTTGATCGCCTGCCATTGCGCGATCTCGCGGTCGAGCGCGCGGGGGAAGATATACGTGAAATAGAGGCTCGCGCCGCTCGGATAGACATGGCTGATATGGCACATGACGATGCCGCGCGCGTCGGGCATGGGCGCCGTTTCGCGAATGGCGCTTTCGAGCGCTGTGCACACCGCCGCATTGAGCGCGTCGAGCTTCGACCAGCTCGTGGCCGTCTCCAGGGTGTCGACGCCGACGCCGCGATCCATCAGCGGGTCGCGTAAGTATGGACCGTGGAAGCGACTTTCATACCAGCGCTTTCCGGGACCGTTGCCGAGCGACAGCGCGCCGAGTTTCTTTGCGATTGCGCCGAAGCGGCGGCGCGAGGACACGACTTCGGCCGTCGTACCTTCGAAGCCCGCGATCAACGCGCAGGCGCGGCTGTCGAACTTGCGCGCATCGAGATAGGCGTCGGCAAGGCGGCCCGACAGGCTCTTCGGTTTGCCGACGCTGCCGAACGCGCGATAGAACCCTGTCTCGTGCGCGTCCGAGAGCCGCAGCATCGCGATGGGGATTTCACTCTGTGCGGCTTCGCGCAGCGCCGTGATGCCGCTTGCAAAATCGCGGAACAGAAAGCCGCGATAGTCGCTTTGCTCCGGAAGCTTGTGCACGCGCATGGTCGCTTCGGTGACGATGCCGAAGGCGCCTTCGGAACCGACAATCAGATCGGTAAGGCGCGGGCCCGCGGCCGACGCAGGAAATGCGTTCGTGGACAGAATGCCTTTCGGTGTCGCGACGCGCGCCGCGAGCAGCCATTCTTCCGCCTTGCCGTAACGCAACGATTGCTGGCCTGCGCCGCGATGCGCGATCCAGCCGCCGAGAGTCGAGAACTCGAACGATTGCGGATAGTGTCCCAGGGTCACGCCTTTGGCCTGCAGCGATTTTTCCAGCGCGATGCCGTGGATGCCCGCTTCCGCGGTTGCCGTTTCCGCAACCGAATCGATCTCACCCACGCGATCCATGCCCGTGAGGTCGAGCGTGACCACGGAGCGGAACGGTCCGTTCGCTGCGCTCACGCCTCCCACCACGCTCGTGCCGCCGCCATAGGGCACGACGGCGATGCCGTTCTCGCTCGCGAAAGACAATGCGGACAAAACTTCCGCTTCGCCGCGGGGATAAAGCACCGCATCCGGCGCAACGGAGAGATCGCCGGCCCGCAGGCGCAACAGATCGTAATAGGAACGGCCGCGGGCATGGAAGGCGCGTTCGAAATTGTCGGTGTGCACGCGATCGGCGCCGAGGATCGCGGCGAAGGCCTGGCGCTCGGCGGGATTGAGGCGCGAGTCTGCGATCTCGATGTCTTCCAGCGGACGCGCCGGTGTCGCGAGCAGGCTCGGCATACCCAGTTCGCCCGCGAGCCACGTCCACAAATCGTCGCGGCCCGCGAACGGATCCTTATGGGCCGTCCACCCCCAGCCGTTCCATTTGATCTTGCTGCGTTCGATGGTCATCTCTTTGGCGGCGGCCCCCCTTCCGTCCGCCTCGCGAAGTGCGAGGCGTCCACCTTCCCCCGCGAGGGGGGAAGGTTACGAAGAAAAGCGGCGTGCAAATTCTGTTCTAACCTTCCCCCCTTGCGGGGGAAGGTGTCGCGCGGCGTGAGCCGCGTGACGGAAGGGGGGGCGGCGCGGAGAGTCGTAATCATTGATCGGAAGTTAGCAGAAACCGGGCCGCGAATTCGCATAAGCCGTCAGCATCGTAAATTGAGCGCGCGGGGGAGGATTTCGAAGGTGGCGGGCAGGCGGCCGGCGCTTTCGCCGTCCACCTCGATCAACACCGCGCGTCCCCTCGTTTCGGCGACAGGCGCGGCAGTGACTTTCCGGCCGCGCACCACGCGCACGGACGGGTTCTTCAGATGGTCGCCGGTGTAGATTTGATTGAGTTCCGCCAGCGCGCGGCTCTTGGGCGCGCCCCCCATCACGATCACATCGAACAGCCCATCGTCCGGATGCGCATTCGGCGCCACGCGCATGCCGCCGCCGAAATATTGTCCGTTCGCCACCGCCACCGTCGAGATCGAGGCGATCTCGTCATAGTCCCCGTCCACGCGGATGCGCACCATGCGGTCGCGGTAGCCGAGCAGTCCCAGCGCGCTATGAAATTTGAAGGCGAAAGTTCCGCCGAACAGCTTGGCGATGCGCGCGCGGTTGACCTTGTCCACGATCACGCCCGACATCCCGAACGAAGCGATATTGATGAAATAGCGCACGACCGGTTCGCCGTTCCGGCTGAGGCAGGAAATGCGACCGACATCGATGGCCCGCACCGGCGCTTCCTTGAGGCGCGTGATCGCGGCCTCATAGCCCGGAGCGATGCCGAAGGTCTTGCGGAAATCTCCGCCCGTGCCGCTGGTGACGAAGCCGAACACCGCATCCGGCGCGATGGGACCTTCGTCGTCGAAGAAGCCGTTCATCGCCTCGTTGATCGTGCCGTCGCCGCCCACCGCGATGATTTCGAGATGTCCGTCGGCGAGCGCCTGGCGCACCAAAGTCGTCGCATCGCCGCGCGCGCGCGTGACGGCCAACGTCATATGGGGATAGGTCGCGCGCAACGCCTGCTCGATGCGGGACCATTCGCGGGCCGTGCGCCCGGCGGCGGAACGCGGATTGACGACGACGAAGCCGGTCATGCGACGCCGTCCATGGTGCGAAAAATCGGCTTGAGCGATCGGATCTCGGCTTGTTTGCGCGCGTCGCTCCAGCCGAGTTCTGCGGTCATCAACGACGCGACATCTTCGACGCATTTATCGCCGGGATAGCCCAGTTGGCCGATGCCGGTGCGCCGCATGACGACGTCTTCCAGGGTCGACGCCATTTCCTCGCGGATGGCGAACAGGACCTGCGCCCCGATATCGCCCGTGGGCGAAAGGGGTGCGCGTAACTCCGGCCGGTTGCCGGCCGCCGCCATCATCGCATCGACGCGCGCGCCATAGAGCCGGACCAGATGCTCGGCATTCGGAACGTTGGGCGATTGGCGCTTGAGGAATTCGCTGAAGCGGTCGATGCGTCCGCCGGGCAGCGGCTCGAATCCCGTAACGCAGGGCCGCCGTTTTGCGGGGAGCTTATGCATCACGGCATCGACGGTCTTCTGCGCCAGATCGCGAGACGTCGTCCATTTGCCGCCGATGGCCGACATCAACCCCTGCACGCCGTCATCCCTGCCGTGATCGATCAGTTCGGCGCGGCGGCTGGCGTCATAGGTGTCGCCGGAGCCGTCATCGACGAGGGGTCGCAACCCCGCATAGAAATGCTGCACGTCGCCGCGCGTGAGGTTCGCATTCGTCAGATGCGCGTTGACGAAGCCGAGAAAGCTTTCGATATCGGCTTCGCTCACACCCACATCGTCCGGCGCGCCGGCAAACGCGGTATCCGTCGTGCCGACGATCGAATGTCCGCGCCAGGGCAGCACGAAGAAATGTCCGCCGCCGGCCGCAACCGTCAGCGCATCGCCGCGCGTCATGGCGGGCACGACGAGATGAATGCCTTTCGACCGCATCAGTTTGTGCGACGATGCATGGCCGAGCGCGCAGGCCAGAAAAATATCGGCCCATGGTCCCGCGGTGAGCAAGGTCAGCCTCGCGCGCACGTCGAATGTCTCGCCGCCAGCCGCATCGCGAAGCGTGGCCCCTTCGACCTTTCCGTCGCGGATCAGAAGCCCGGACGCTTCGAGATGGTTCGCGACCGCCGCGCCGTTGTCACTCGCGTCGAGAATGCATTCGAGCGCGAGGCGCTCCGGCGCGTACATCTGCGCATCGTAATAGAGAAACGCGCCTTCGAATTTCGTGGCTGTCAGCATGGGCTCGCGCGCTTCGGCCGCATCTGTTCCAAACCAGGTATGGCCCGGCAGGCGCTGGTCCGGATCGTCGAGCCAGGTGCGATCGAAGGACAGCATGTCATAAAGCGTGAGACCGGCCGCGAGCGTGGCGCGCGCCGCAAAGCCCGCTCCGTAGAGCGGCACCAGGAACGGCAGCGGCTGCACGAGATGCGGCGCGATGCGCTGCCAGATGCGCCGCTCCTTCAGCGATTCGCGCACCAGCGCGAGTTCGAGATTGCGAAGATAGCGAAGGCCGCCATGCACCAGCTTCGAATTGTGTGCGCTCGTCGCGTGCGCAAAGTCGTTCTTCTCGACCAGCGCCACGGAGAGGCCGCGAAGAGTCGCGTCGCGCGCGACGCAAGCGCCCGTCACCCCGCCGCCGATAATCAGCAGGTCGAAACGTTCATTGGCGAGACGTTCGAGATCGCGGCGCATGAACTCGGTGACAAAGTTAAGATTGGGGATTGCGGCGGGGGTCCATCTGCTAAGCCTGACCGGGAACGAGGTCAAATCCAAGCCGGTCGTGTGGGCTTTACGGCAAAAAATCCTTGCCGGCACACGACTTGCTCTCTTCCAGGGACGTCTTGGAATGTGGCCCAAAAAGACCAAAGGCTCGTGCAAGAGCCGCCCCCGCGTGCAGGACCGCCCCAAAACGGGACGGCCGACGTAGGAAGCCTTAAATCCTTAATGGACTAGGATCGCTCCATGCGCATTGTGCAATCTGTTTCTAAGGCTCTTCAGGCGATAGCCCTTGTGATGGCGACCGCAAGCTTTGCCTCGGTCGCGTTTGCGCAGACCGATCAGTCCCTGCGCATGGCCGATGCCGCAGCGGACAGGTTTGGCGCCGATGCCAATTACCACTTGGGAACGGGAGACCAAATTCGCGTCATCGTCTATGGCGAGGACGATCTGGGCGGCCAGTTCACGGTCGACGGCAATGGCTTTGTGAGTTTGCCGTTGATCGGCCAGGTCAAGGCGTCAGGTTTCGCCGCGCCGGATCTCGAGGTGCAGATCGTCAACAAACTCGCGGACGGCTATGTCAACAATCCGAAGGTCAGCGTGGAGATCACAAGCTATCGGCCGTTCTATGTCATCGGACAGGTGAACAAGCCCGGCGAATTTCCCTTCGTGAACGGCATGACCGTGCTCAACGCGGTCGCGCTTGCAGGCGGCTATACGGAGCAGGCGGACGACGCCGACGTGTATGTGCGGCGTAACGGCACCTCGAAGGAGGAAGCGGTTCCGGCGGATCAGACCACGCGGATCTATCCGGGCGATGTCGTCCGCGTCCCGCAAACCACATTCTGGAAGGTCGTAACGGTCCTCTCCCCCATCGCCCAGGCGGGCGCACCGCTGGCCTATCTGACAGTGCATTAGCCGCCGGCGCATTTGCGTTCCCTCGGCCTTCGTCTAACCTTGCGGAATTCGCAACGGGAGACGGACCATGCCGCAGGTGCAGGCAAACGGAATTGCCATCGAATATGAGAGTTTCGGCCGCGAGAGCGATCCCGCGATCCTGATGATCATGGGGTTCGCGGCCCAGCTGACCATGTGGCCGGTCGCGTTCTGCAAGGGACTGGCGGAGCGGGGGTTTCGCGTCATCCGATTCGACAATCGAGACATCGGCAAGTCGACCCATCTGGCCAATCTGGGCACGCCCAACGTGCCCGAGGCGATGATGAAGATGATGTCCGGCCAGCCTGTCACCGCGCCGTATCAACTCGACGACATGGCGAAGGATTCCGTCTCGTTGCTCGATGCGCTCGGCATCGCAAACGCCCATATCGTGGGCGCCTCCATGGGCGGCATGATCGCGCAGCTCGTCGCCGCCAAGCATCCGAAACACACGCGCAGCCTCGTCTCGATCATGTCGACCACAGGCAATCGCAGCCTGCCGCAGGCAAAGCCCGAAGCGATGGCGGCCATCACCGTGCCACCCGCAAGCGACTCGCGAGAAGATCGCATCGCGGCCGGCATGAAAGCCTGGCGCGTGATCGGAAGCCCGGGCTTTCCCGCGACCGATGACGAACTGCGCGAATCCGTGACCGAAAGCGTCGATCGGGTTCCCTACGATCCGGCTGGTGTCGCGCGACAACTCCTCGCAATCGTGGCCGCACCCCCACGCAATGACATGCTCAAAAACGTGACATGTCCCGCGCTGGTGATTCACGGCGCCGACGATCCGTTGGTTCCGGTCGAAGGCGGCAAGGACACGGCCGCGAGCATTCCCGGATGCAAGCTCGTGATCGTGCCCGGCATGGCGCATGATTTCACGGAGGCTCTCGTGCCCATCTATCTCGAGCATGTGGGCGGGTTCGTCACCCAGGCCGAACGCGCAAGAAAGGCAGCGTGATTCATGAGCAGCATCCGCGCGAATGGCGTCAACATCGAATACGAGGACATCGGCCCGAAGGAGGGCGCGCCGTTTCTGCTGATCATGGGTTTCGGCTCGCAGATGACGAGCTGGCCGCGCGAATTTCGCCGGGGCCTCGCCGATGCGGGCCTGCGCGTCATCACCTTCGACAATCGCGACGTGGGCCTCACGCAGAAATGGGACGGCATTCTGCCGGATCTCCGGGCGGTGCAGGACGCGCTTAAGGACGGCCGCAAGCCGCCCGTGCCCTATACGTTGAGCGATATGGCGGCGGATGCTGCCGGCCTGCTCGATACGCTCGGCATCGCCAGCGCGCATATTGCAGGCGCCTCAATGGGCGGAATGATCGCGCAGCTCGTGGCGCTCGATCATCCGGCGAAGGCGCGCTCTTTGATCTCGATCTTTTCGACGACGGGCGATCCGTCATTGCCGCGTTCGACCCCGGAAGCGCAGGCGGCGTTGATGACGCCGGCGCCCGCGAACGATCGCGCTTCCGTCATCGCGCATTCGCTCAAGGGCCGGCGCAGTTACGCCTCGACGCGCTTTCCGTTCGACGAAGTTCGGCTCGGCGAATTGATCGGCACGAGTTACGACCGGTCGTTTTATCCGCAAGGCTCGTTGCGCCAATGGTCCGCCGTCCTGGTAAGTCCGCCGCGCACGGAACGCCTGAAGAAATTGCACATCCCCACGCTGGTGCTGCACGGCACGGCCGACACGCTGATTCCCTGTGCGGCGGGACGTCATACGGCGGAATGTATCCCGGGTGCCGAATATCACGAGATCGAAGGCTGGGGACACGACCTGCCGCTGGGTGTCCTGCCGGAATTGTTCGGATTCATCCTGCCCTTCGTGGCCCGGGTGGAGGAGATGCGGGAAGACGGTTTCGCGACACCAGTCGCGTCAGGCTGCTGCGGCGTGGCGGCAGGGTAGAGGCAACGAAAAACGCGCCGCGCGGGAAGCCCGCGGACGCGTTGGGATTCAAACGCCGAAAGCTATTTGATCTTGCCTTCCTTGAATTCCACATGCTTGCGCAGGACGGGATCGTATTTCTTGACCGTGAACTTCTCGGTCATGGTGCGGGTGTTCTTCTTCGCAACATAGAAGAAGCCCGTGCCGCCCGAGCTGTTGAGCCTGATTTTTGCCGTGGTGGGCTTCGCCATGGGCGCCGCTCCTTAAGAATTTCGCCGAAGGGCCGGTAACCTAGCCAGACCGGCCGCGAAGTCAAGAAGCACCGGATTCCGGCCATTTTTTGGTGGTCCTGGGGCAACCGGGGCAGCTCCAATTGCTATCGTAGGTGAGCCATGTTTCCCGCAAGGATCGGGCTGAGAGTCGTGAGCGAGACGCCTATCTGGATGTTCGAGAATTCGAACAGGAGAAGGAACATGTTGTCCCGGCAAACGCCTGAAAGCCCGCGGCGCGTCATCGATTCGGACGCGGCGAAATGGGCTGCCGTCCAGCGGCGCGACCGTGCGCTGGACGGATCGTTCTATTATTCCGTGCGCACGACGGGTGTCTATTGCAAATCTTCCTGCGGTGCGCGGCCGGCCCGCGATAACGTCGCATTCTATGCGAGTTGCGCGGATGCCGAACGTGCGGGTTACCGGCCCTGCAAACGCTGTCGTCCGAACGTGGCAGTCCCCGAGATCGAATACACGATCTGCGAGAGTACGCTCGGCCCCGTCGCGATCGCCGCGACCGACAAAGGCATCTGCGCGATATTGTTCGGCCGCCACGCCGACGAATTGCGCGACGATCTGCAGGCGCGCTTTCCCAAACCGAAGCTGACCGAAGGCGGCGAGAGCCTCGCGATGGCGGACATACTCGCATTCATCGAAGACCCGCGCCGGACGCCGCGCTTTGCGCTCGATCCAGCCGGAACGGAATTCCAGAGAAAAGTGTGGCGCGCGCTGCGCGGAATTCCCGCCGGTTCGACCGCGAGTTATGCCGACATCGCGAAAACGATCGGCGCGCCGAAAGCTTCGCGCGCCGTGGCGCAGGCCTGCGCCGCGAATCCGATTGCGGTCGCGATCCCGTGCCATCGCGTGGTGCGCAGCGACGGTTCGCTTTCGGGTTATCGCTGGGGCGCGGAGCGCAAGCGTGCCTTGCTTGCCCGTGAAGCATCCGCATGACGGCGGCGCTCGATTGGGAGCGGATCGGCGACGAACTCGGCGCGCAGGGATGCGCGCCGACCGGTCCTCTTCTCGCGCCGCAGCAATGCGCGTCGCTGTCGGCCGCGTATGCCGACGACTCGCTCTTTCGCAGCAAGGTCGTCATGGCGCGTCACGGATTCGGCCGCGGCGAATACAAATATTTTACCTATCCATTGCCGAAGGTCGTGGCGGAGCTGCGCGAGGTGCTTTATCCGCGCCTCGCGGAAATTGCGAACGGGTGGAACGCGGCGATGGATAAGCCGGAGCGCTATCCGCCCGCACATCGCGATTATCTCGCGCGCTGCCACGAAGCAGGTCAGAGCAAGCCGACGCCGCTGCTGCTGCAATACGGTCCCGGCGATTACAATTGCCTGCACCAAGACCTTTACGGCGAACTCGTGTTTCCGTTGCAGGTGGCGATTCTTTTGTCGCGGCCCGGCGAGGACTTCGCCGGCGGCGAATTCGTCCTCACCGAGCAGCGGCCGCGCATGCAGTCGCGGGTGGAGGTTGTGCCGCTCGCGCAAGGCGAGGGTGTGGTATTTCCGGTGCATCACCGACCCGTCAAAGGAACGCGCGGCGTCTATCGCGTCACCATGCGCCACGGCGTGAGCCGGCTGCGCTCCGGCCGCCGGCACACGCTGGGAATCATTTTTCACGATGCGAAGTGAGCGGCGCTTCCTGACGCGGCGCTATCAGAAACACCACATACCCCGCGCAGATCGCACCCAACACGACGAGAAGTCCGTTCGGATTCCAGATGTCCAGCGCCGCGCCTTCGGCGCTCGGTCCGACCAGTAAGCCCATGCAATAGAGGAGTACGAATGCGGCATTGGCATTGGCGAGTTCCGCGCCTTTGAAGCGCTCGCCTATCAGTGTCAGCCCGATGCTGTAGACACCCAGGATCAGACCACCCCACACGAAAAGCAGAAGATACATCAGCGGCGGCGTGTGGACGACGAAAGGCGTGAGCAGCGTGCCGACAATTCCGGTCGACGCGCAGAGCGCAAGCAGATGTCTCCTGTTCATGCGGTCGGCCAGCCAGCCCAGCGGATATTGAAACGCGATGCTGCCCAACGCGATCGCCGTCACCGCCAGCGCGGCGTTGGCTTCGGTATAGCCTGAGCGCACGGCATAGACGGGAAAGAGACCGGTCATCCCTGCATCGATGGCGCCGAACACGAAGGATGCCGCCAAGGCGGCCGGCGCGGCGTGGATCACGGAGAAGACGGTCGAGGCATGGCCTTCCTCGATGCGCGGCGCCGTGCGTCGTGCCGCGAGCACGGGGATGAGCGCCAACAGAAGCAGGCACGAGCCCGCGGCGAAAGGCGCGATGCCGTGCGTTCCGATGATCTTGAGCACGCCGGGACCGATGCCGAAGCTGCCGGCGATGCAGATCGAATAGACCGCGACATAGCGGCCGCGATTGGTTTCGTCGGCAAGGCGGTTGATCCAGAATTCCGACACCACGAACAGCCCGTTCAATGCGCTCGACAGCACGAAACGCACGGGAAACCACACCCACAGGCTGGGCGCCTCATAGATCGCGATCATCGCGCCTGCCGCGACGGCAAGCGAGGCCGCGAGATATTGCGCGGCGCCGAAACGCGCGATCCAGCGCGGGATGAACGGCGTAATGGCGAGCGCGGCGAACCCGCCCGTCGCAAGGTTGAGGCCGTTGATGCTTCCCGGCACGCCTTTGCGCTCGAGGATCAGCGCCAGCAGTGGCAAGGTGAGCCCCATGCCGAGGCCGTAGGCGACGCAAGCCGTCAGGATCGCAAACAGGCTCGCGCGACGTTCGCGATCGGCGCTCACAGATAGGTCAGGCCGGATTTGTCGCGAGTGAAACGGAAATAGGGGATCGGGCGCGACCTGTCGGCGCCTTCGACAATTCGTGCCTCGACTTCGTCGAGCACGGTCCGCGTGATGGTCATCAGATCGAGCGCGCGCGCTTCCGCGAGCGTGAGCCAGGCGGGTGTCAGCAGTTCTTCGGTGTGCGCGGCATCGAGCGTGTGCGCGATGGCGCTGCCGTCGACCATGAAAAAGCGGGCATCGAAACGGCGCGTGCGGTTCGGCGGCGTGACGGCGCGCGCCACGAGATCGAACGTGTCGAGGCGCGGCACGATGCCGTGCGCAAAGAACTTCGCCCAGGCGGGTGCGCGGCTGCGCGGTACGCTCGCGGAGCGTTCGCCCAGCAGCACGCCGGTTTCCTCGAAGGTTTCGCGCACCGCAGCGAGCGCAAGGCCTCGCGCGCGAGACGGCGTGGTTCCGATGGACGCCTTCGCGAGCACCTCGGGACGTAAATCGCCTCCCACCGCGATGCGCTGATCGCCCGGATCGATGCGCCCGCCCGGAAACACGAATTTGTTGGGCTGGAACGCCATGCCGGAATGACGCTGGCCCATCAGCACGCGTGGGCCGTCCTTTTCGCGGCGCACGATGATGAGGGTCGCCGCATCCTTCGGCCGCAGCACGGGACCCGCGACGATCTTCTCGTCCTTATCGAACAGGGATTGTGTCATGCGGGAAGCCTAGCGCGACCGCCGCGGCTTGTGCGAGGGGCGTTTGTGCGCCGTCACATGCGGCCTGGCCGCGGCGCTCTGGTGGGGCTTTTCGGCATCGACCAGTTCGAAGCGCAATCCGCCCGTGAGAGGTGCGGCCTCCAGCAGCCGCACGGTCATGCGGTCGCCCAGGCTGTAGGCCGTCTTGCTGCGCTCGCCGATGAGAGCGTGCCGGCGCTCGTCATGGCGGAAATATTCCGTGCCCAAGGAGCGCGCGAGGATCAGCCCTTCGGCGCCCGTCTCCTTGAGCCGCACGAACAGGCCGAAGCGCGTGACACCTGTCACCCGCGCGTCGAAATTGGCGCCGACCCGGTCGGCCATGAAAGCCGCCACATAGCGATCCGTCGAATCCCGCTCGGCCGCCATGGCGCGGCGCTCGCACATCGAGATGTGCTCGGCAATTTCGCCGAGACGTCCCATTTCGTCGTTGCTCAAACCGTCATGGCCGAATTTCAGCGCACGGATGAGCGCGCGATGCACGATCAAATCGGCGTAGCGGCGGATGGGCGAAGTGAAATGCGCATAACGCTGCAGATTGAGCCCGAAATGGCCGACATTGTCCGGCGAATAAACGGCTTGCGACTGGGTGCGCAAGACCACATCGTTCATCACTTCGGCATGCGGGCCGCCCTTCACCTGCGCCAGGATCCGATTGAAGATTCCGGGCTTGACCACCTGACCCTTGGCGAAGCTCACATCGATCGTGCGCAGATAGTCGGAGAACGCGAACAGCTTCTCCTTCGATGGTTCCTCGTGGATGCGATAGATGAGAGGCTGGCGCGCCTTCTCGAGCGTTTCGGCCGCGGCGACATTGGCCTGGATCATCATCTCTTCGATCAGGCGCATGGATTCCAGGCGGTCGCGGTAGGCGATGGACTTGACCTTGCCATCCTCGCCGATGGTGACGCGGCGCTCGGGTAGGTCGAGATCGAGCGGTTCGCGCTTGTCGCGCGCGATGGCGAGCGATTTGTAAGCGGCCCACAGAGGCGCGAGCGCGCGCTTATGAATCTCGCGATGTGCCGCATCGGGCTCGCCGTCGAAGGCGCGTTGCGCCTGCGCATAGGTCAGGCTCGCCGCGGACCTCATTGTCGCGCGTAAAAATTCGTGGCGACGCTTGTTGCCCCGTGCGTCGATGATCATGCGCATTGCAAGACACGGCCGATCTTCGTTCTCGCCCAGTGAGCACAGGTCTGCGGAAAGCCTCTCCGGCAGCATCGGCACCACGCGATCCGGGAAATAGGCAGAGTTGGCGCGCTTGAGCGCTTCGCGGTCGAGCGGAGCGCCGGGCTTCACATAATGCGCCACATCGGCAATTGCGACGATCACGACATGGCCGCCTTTGTTGGCGGGATCGTCGTCGGGTCCGGCCCACACCGCATCGTCATGGTCGCGCGCGTCTTCGGGATCGATGGTGACCAGGGGAATATTCCTGAGATCGGTTCGCCCCTTCAGGTCGGCATAGGTCGCGCGTTCCGCTTCGTCGAGCGCTTCTTTGGGAAATTCGGTGGGAATGCCATGCGCATGGATCGCGATCAGGCTGACGGCGCGGGGCGCATCCATGCTGCCCAGCCGTTCGACCACGCGCGCGCGCGGGAACCCCGACGCGCGGCCCGAAAGCGGTTCGGCAAGCACCAGCTCGTTGGAAACTGCGCCGCCGCGGTCGCGCGCTTCGACGACGAATTCGATGCGCGTCTTGCGGTCGATGGGTTCGATGCGTCCCTGCTGCGCTCCGACGCGATAGACGCCGAGCACCTTGTGCGCGCTGGCGCCAAGCCGTTTGATGATCCGCGCGTCATAGCCGTTGCGCGTTTCACTGAGCCGCGCGAGCACGCGTTCGCCGCGGCCAAGAGCTGGGCCGGGATCCGTTTCGCGACCGGGCAGCACCACGATCTGTGGCGGCGCATCGGGCTTGTCCCAATGTTGCGGTCGCGCGAGCAATTCGCCGTCGGGGTCCTGTCCCGTGATTTCGAGCACGGTCACTTCGGGCAACGCGCCCGGCGGGGCATAGCTTTGCTTCGGCCCACGCTTCAGTGCGCCTTCCTCTTCGAGCTCTTTCAAGATGCGTTTGAGCGCAATGCGCTCGGACCCCGTTACACCCAATTTGCGCGCGATGTCGCGCTTGGTGGCGTGCGGTTGGGCCTCCAAAGCTTCGAGAACGCGGGCTTTGTCGAGCGACTTTCGTTCCGGTGACGGTCGCTTGCGATTCAAAGCGTCACCCGCCATCCACCGGCACAGGTTTGCGCTTGGGTTTCGCTTTTGCCTTCGGCTTCACGTCGGCGGATTTTGCCGCGGGCGCTTCGGCCTTTTTGCCCTCGGCCTTTTTTGCAGGCGCCTTCGGCTTGGCTTTCGGTTTCGCCGCGGCCTTTTTCGGCTTCTTGCCGCCGCCTTTGGCGACTCTATCCGCGAGCAGCACGACCGCCTGATCGAGGGTCACGGTCATCGGATCCATTTCGCGGGGCAAGGTCGCATTGACGTTGCCGTCGGCGACATAAGGGCCATAGCGACCCTTCATCACCTTCACCATCGCGCCCGATTCCGGATGCGCGCCCAATTCCTTCAGCGCTTCGGGCCCGCGGGGTCCCCGTCCCTTCGACTTCTTCTCGGCGAGCACCGTGACGGCGCGATTGAGGCCGACGGTGAACACTTCATCCTCGGAATCGAGGGAAGCGAACTGCCCGTCATGCTTCACATAAGGCCCGAAGCGGCCGAAATTCGCCGTAATCGGATTTCCGGTCTCGGGATGCTTGCCCACTTCGCGCGGCAGCGACAAAAGCTTCAGCGCCATCTCGAAATCGACTTCGGCGAGGCTCGTGCCTTTCGGAATCGACGAACGCTTCGGCTTGTCGCCTTCGCCAAGTTGCACATAGGGACCGAAACGGCCGCTGCGCAACGAAATGGGCTCGCCCGTTTCCGGATCGTTGCCGAGCACGCGCGGTTGGCCGTCGCCGGCTTCGGCCGCGGATTGCCCGATCTGGCGGGTGTAGCGGCATTCGGGATAATTCGAGCAACCGACAAACGCGCCGAACTTGCCGAGCTTGAGGCTCAACCGTCCCGCGCCGCAATTAGGACATACGCGTGGGTCCGTTCCGTCCGCGGGCGACGGAAAGATGTGCGGCCCCAGAATCTCGTCGAGTTCGGTGATGACATCCGAAATCTTTAGGTCCTTGGTCTCGCCGATCGCCGCCGAAAAATCCTTCCAGAAATCGCGCAACAGCTGCTTCCAGCTCAATTCGCCGGCCGAAACTTTGTCGAGCTTCTCTTCGAGATCGGCAGTGAAGCTGTATTCCACATAGCGGCCGAAGAAACTGGCCAGAAAGGTGGTGACGAGGCGGCCCTTTTCCTCGGGGATGAACCGATTGCGGTCCATGCGCACATAGGCGCGGTCGCGCAGGGTCGAGAGGATCGAGGCATAGGTGGATGGCCGGCCGATGCCGAGTTCTTCGAGCTTGCGCACCAGGCTCGCTTCGGAATAGCGGGGCGGTGGTTCCGTGAAATGCTGCGCGGGCGTGACCTTCTCGATCGCCGTTGCTTCGCCGGCGGCGACGCGGGGCAGCTTCGCGCCGTCTTCGTCTGATTCGTCGTCCTTGCCTTCCTGGTAGAGCGTGAGGAAGCCGTCGAACAGCACGACTGTCCCGGTCGCGCGCAAGATGACTTGATTGTCCTGCGAGACCACGTCGATGGTGGTGCGTTCCAGTTCGGCGCTTTCCATCTGGCTCGCGACCGCGCGCTTCCAGATCAGCTCATAGAGCTTCGCCATGTCGGGATCGAGGCCGCGGGCGATATCGTCAGGCCGGCGCGAAAAGCTTGTCGGTCGGATCGCTTCATGCGCTTCCTGCGCATTCTTCGCCTTGCTGGTATAGATGCGGGGTGCGCCGGGAACATATCTCGCGCCGTAACGCTGGCCGATCATGTTGCGCGCTTCCGCGATTGCTTCATTTGCCATCTGCACGCCGTCGGTTCGCATATAGGTGATCAGGCCGACCGTTTCGCCGCCGATATCGACGCCTTCATAAAGCTGCTGCGCGATCTGCATCGTGCGCTTGGCGTTGAAGCCATGCTTGCGCGCAGCTTCCTGCTGCAAGGTCGAGGTGATGAAAGGCGGCGAGGGATTGCGCTTGGCGGGCTTGGTCTCGACGGAGCCGATCTTGAATGTGCGCGCATTGATGGCGTCGACCGCGCGCCTGGCATCGGCCTCGTTCGCGAGCGACAGCTTTTCGAGTCTCTTGCCGTCGAGATGCGTGAGATGCGCGCTGAACGTGCCGCCGGGCGCGCGCAGATCGGCATCGATCGACCAATATTCCTGCGACTTGAACGCTTCGATCTCGTTTTCGCGCTCGCAGATGAGACGCAGCGCAACCGACTGAACGCGTCCGGCCGAACGCGCGCCCGGCAGCTTGCGCCACAACACGGGTGAAAGCGTGTAGCCGACCAGGTAGTCCAGCGCGCGGCGCGCAAGGTAGGCGTCGACCAACTCCTCGTTGATCTGCCGGGGATGGGCAATCGCATCCATCACGGCCGATTTCGTCACGGCATTGAACACGACCCGCTCGACATGGGCGTGGCCCAGCGCCTTCTTCTGCTTGAGGACTTCCAGCACGTGCCAGGAAATGGCCTCGCCTTCGCGGTCCGGGTCGGTGGCCAGGATCAGTTTGTCTGCGCCTTTGAGGGCATCGGCGATGTCCTTGATTCGCTTCTGGCCGCGGGCATCGACCTCCCAGGTCATGGCGAAGTCGTCGTCCGGCTTCACCGAGCCTTCCTTGGGGGACAGGTCCCGCACATGGCCGAAGCTCGCCAGGACCGTGTAACCCGGACCGAGATATTTATTGATCGTTTTGACCTTGCCGGGGGACTCGACGACGAGAACGTTCATGCCTGGTATTTGCGCTTTTGTTGCGTTGCGGTTGGCCCGCCGAAGCGGGTTTCGGACCCTTTATGGGGGGCTGATAACGGCCGGACACTGTCGAGGGTACCCTAGTCTGTCAACTTGGGCCTGCCGATTTCGCATATATGGTGATAGGTTGGGAGATTACTACCAGATCTGGCACGTGGCCGTGGGGCAACTGTCTCCTCACTTTAAATAGGGACGCTGACAGGCCAGCGCGGCCCCCCATCCGCTTCGCTTCGCTCAGCACCTTCCCCCACGAGGGGTGAAGGCTAAAAAGGGTTTTCGCGCGCTCTACTTTTTTTGACCTTCCCCACTCGCGGGAGAAGGTGTCGCGCGGCATCAGCCGCATGACGGAAGGGGGCCACTCCGCATTATCCCAGGCTCACGCGATTGCCGGAATGGCGGTGCAGGCGGCCGGCCAATTCTAGTTCCAGAAGCACCGCCAGGACGACCGGCACCGGGGCCCCGCACTGGCGGACCAGCTCGTCGATTTCGACCGGCGAAGGACCGAGCAGTTCCTCGATTTCGCGGCGGATGCGATCGGCTTCCTTGTCGTCGATCCCGAGCGGTTCGGGCGTGGATGCCCCTTCGGGCTCGCTGAAGATGCGTCCTCGCGGCGCGCGCAAGCCGGATACGACATCGTCCGCGCTTTCGGTGAGTGTGGCCCCATCGCGAATCAGGCGGTTGGTGCCCTTGGCGCGGGGATCGAGGGGGGAGCCAGGCACGGCGAACACCTCGCGGCCCTGCTCGAGCGCATAGTTCGCCGTAATCAGCGAGCCGGAGCCTTCGGCCGCTTCGACGATCACCACGCCGCGGGCGAGCCCGGAGATGATGCGGTTGCGGCGCGGGAAATGGCGGGCCTGTGGCGCGAGGCCCACCGGCATTTCCGATACGATCGCACCCTGAACCTTCATGCGCTCGTAGAGCGCGGTATTTTCCGGCGGATAGATAATGTCGACTCCACCCGCCACGGCGGCGCAGGTCCCCGACGCAAGCGCGCCTTCATGCGCGGCCGTGTCGATGCCGCGGGCCATGCCCGAAACGACGACGAAGCCTGCGCGGCCCAAATCGGTCGCAAGTTGCGCGGCAAATTTGCGACCCAGCGCCGAGGCGTTGCGCGCGCCGACGATCGCGACCATTTCGCTCTTCAGGAGATCGCGTCTGCCCAAGACCGAAATCACGGGCGGCGGCGGATCGAGCGCCGCGAGACCTTCCGGAAAATCGGGCTCGCATGCGGCGATCAGGTGCCCGCCGAGACCCGCGAGCGTTTCGAGTTCGCGGCCCGCGTCGGCGTCGCTGGGGATACGCAATGGTCCGGCGCCGCCGCCGCGTTGCGCCAGCCGCGGCACCTCCGCGAGAGCCGCAGCTGCCGAACCGAACCGCGCGAGCAAAGCCGCGAAGGTCGTTGGCCCGACATTCTGCGTGCGCGCGAGCCGGAGCCACGCGCGCCTTTCAGCGTCGTTGAGTATCGCGCGTTTCGCACTCATTTGGTCTGCTTGCCGCCGCCGCCGCTCATGGTCGGCCCGCCGTTGTGGCCCATCAAGGTCGCCGCCTCGGCGTGCGCCATAGCGCCGATTTTCGGTTCCCGGCCGCTCAGGATACGACGGATGTTTTCGCGATGCATTGGGAAGATCAGCAGCACCATCACAAGCTCGAGCATCGCAAAGAGCGGGTGGTGGAACAGAGCCATATAAAGAGGAGTCAGCACGGCTGCGATCAGCGCAGAGAGAGACGACATGCGCCAAATCAGGGCCGCCACCAGCCATGTCGCCAGCGCGAGAAGACCGACGGGCCACGCCAGCGCGAGCGTCACGCCGAGAAAGGTGGCCATGCCTTTGCCGCCTTTGAAGCCAAGCCACAGCGGAAACAGATGGCCGAGGAACGCGCCGAGGCCCGCGAACACCGCGACCGCATCGCCGTGAAACGCGCGCGCGATCAGAACAGCCAGCGCGCCTTTGCCGCCATCGCACAGCAAGGTGGCGGCCGCGGCCCATCTGTTGCCCGTGCGCAAGACGTTCGTCGCGCCGATATTGCCCGAGCCGATCTTGCGCACGTCGCCCGCGCCTGCGAGCCACGAAAAGATCAGTCCGAACGGAATCGAGCCCAAGAGGTAGCCGAACAGAATCGCGGCGGCGAGATAGGGAGCGAGCGACACCCAATCGAGATCGAACATCAGCTTTCAGCGTCCTTGGCGCGATCGAAGACGCACACGCCGCCCACGAAGGTCATCTGCGCGCGGCCCTGGAATTTGCGGCCTTCGAAAGGTGTGTTGCGCGCGCGCGAATGGAGATCGTCGGCCTCGACGACAAACGGCAAACCCGGATCGAACAGTACGAGATCGGCGGGCGCGCCTTTCGCGAGCGTGCCGGCATCGAGGCCCAGGATTCGCGCAGGCGCAGTGGTCATCGTCGCGAGCAGGTGAAGCAGCGTGGCGCGGCCGTCATGATGGACTGTTAGCGCCACCGGCAGCAGCGTTTCGAGACCGACTGCGCCGAATGCGGCCTGCGCGAATGTCTGCCGCTTGGTGTCGGCGGCCTGCGGATCGTGGCTCGATACGATCACGTCGATCGTGCCCGATGCGACGCCTTCCACCATCGCCGCGCGGTCCGCTTCCGAGCGCAAAGGCGGCTTCACTTTGCGAAACGTGTAATAGGAGCCGACGTCCAGCTCATTGAGCGCGAGGTGATGGGCGGAGACGCCGCAGGTGATGGGAAGCCCGCGCAGCTTGGCGTCCGCGACTGCATCGAGCGAGGCGCGGCAGGACACTTGCCCCAGATGATAGCGCGCGCCTGTCAGCTCCACGAGGCGGATATCGCGCTCGACGATGATGGTCTCCGCCACATTGGGTGCAGCGGGAATGCCGAGACGCGTCGCGAATTCGCCTTCGTTCATCGCGACGCCGGCCGACAGGTCGGGATCTTCCGCGTGGCCCACGACCAGCGCGCCGAATGTCGAAGCATAATCGAGCGCACGGCGCATCACGCGCGCATTGGCGATGGTGCGGTCGCCGTCGGTGAACGCGATCGCGCCCGCTTCCATCAGAAGCCCGATCTCCGTCATCGTTTCGCCCGCGAGATGGCGGGTGAGAGCCGCCATCGGCAGCACGCGCACAGAAGCCGTCGCGGCCGCGCGGCGCTTGATGAAATCGACCAGAGACGGCTCGTCGATGATCGGATCGGTGTTGGGCATCACGACGATGGTGGTGACGCCGCCCGCCGCTGCCGCACGGCTGGCCGAGGCAAGAGTCTCGCGATGCTCGCTGCCGGGCTCGCCCGTGAACACGCGCATATCGATGAGACCCGGCGCCAGCACAAGGCCGCGGCAATCGACAATCTCCGCGTCGGCGGGTCTGCCGTCCTGAAACAGTCGCGGGCCGAAATCGCGAATCCTGCCGTCTTCGACCAGCAACGCGCCGGGCGCATCGAGCCGCAATTCCGGATCGGCCAGATGCGCATTGATGAAGGCTGTGCGCTTGCCCGTCATGGCGCGTTCCGCCCGGATGCCGCGAGCCCGCGCGACAGCGCATCGAGCACGGCCATGCGGATCGCCACGCCCATCTCGACCTGTTCCTGGATCACACTCACTTCGATGTCGTCGGCGACCGTCGAGTCGATCTCGACGCCGCGATTCATCGGGCCCGGATGCATGACGAGCGCACCGGGTTTCGCCAGGCGCAGCTTTTCGCGGTCGAGACCGTAGAAGCGGAAATATTCGCGGGTCGACGGCACGAACGCGCCTCCCATCCGCTCGTGCTGCAGGCGCAGCATCATCACGATGTCGGCGCCGGCGAGCGCCTCGCGCATGTCGGTGAAGATTTCCACGCCCAGCCGATCCGCATCGGCAGGAAGGAGCGTGCGGGGTGCTGCGATCCGCACGCGCGCACCCATTTTGGACAGAAGTACGATGTTGGAGCGCGCGACCCGGCTGTGGAGCACGTCGCCGCAAATGGTCACGATCAACCCTTCGAACCCGCCGCGCCTGCGCCGGATGGTGAGCGCGTCGAGCAGCGCCTGGGTCGGATGCTCATGGCTGCCGTCGCCCGCATTGACGACGCAGCAATCGAGCTTGCGGGAGAGCAGCTCCGCCGCGCCGGAATCCTGGTGGCGGACGACGAGGATGTCGGGACGCATGGCGTTGAGCGTGGTCGCCGTGTCGATCAGCGTCTCGCCCTTGGAGACGGACGAGGTCTTGACCGACATGTTGAGCACGTCCGCGCCCAGCCGCTTGCCCGCCAGCTCGAACGAGCTTTGCGTGCGGGTGGAGGCCTCGAAAAACAGATTGATGAGGGTGCGGCCCTTGAGAAGGCCAAGCTTTTTCTCGGCGGAGCGGCTGAGCGCCACGTAATCGTCGCCCAGATCGAGCAGAGCCGTGATCTCTCCGACCGAAATTCCTTCGATTCCAAGCAGATGGCTTGTCTTGAGAATCGGGCTGTCGTCGCGACCGGGCATCAAAGATGGGCTTATAGGGTGAGGCGGGGCAGGGGGCAAGGGATGAGGGCATGGAATGGATTAGTCATAAAAACACCGATCATGGGCTGCGATGGCCTCTTCGAGAGACGCAAACCCCTTCGTTCGATCCTGAGGATCGGTCTCAACGAATAGCTCAATGCATTGGCGATCTAGCTGCTGCTTACCTACTTCGTTGACCGGCAGGCGAAAGTAGTCGGCGCTTTGAATATGGAACAGCCCGGTCTTGAGGCTCTCGAAGCAGCAATACCGCACGGCTGTGTCGGCCTCGAAGTCGCTGCGGTGCTTCCAAACAATCACTTGGCGATAGAGTGTACCCATGCGGTCGTTGCCCGAATTAGGATTTGCAGGGCTTCCACAGTTATAGCGCGAGTTGCTTTAGTTGTCATTTCCGTGTGATGCCACGGTGTGATGCCAGGAACATCCTCACCTCGTCATCGTTCGTCAATCGCTGGACCGGCACGTTCGGTCCGTGTGCGATCCTGTTCGCTTCGATCTTCGGGCGGTTGATGCGGTCGAAGTTCCGGATGAATGCGAGCACTTCGAGGACTTTTGCGAATGTGTGTGCTTCGTCACGCAGAACGTCCGGCATTCTCAATTTCTTTCCCCCCCGTTGTCATGGCCCGCGACTGCGGGCCATCCAGGTGAAACCTGTTTTTTCGTGCAAGCGAAGCGCAATGGAGCGCTCTTTCTTCTGCGTCGGGGAAGTGTCACCTGGGTGGCCCGCAGTCGCGGGCCATGACACAAAAGGGGTGAGTGAGCACCATTTAAGCAGACCGGTACGCCTCAAACCGTCGCGCCATCCGCCTTCACGACCTCAGCCTCACCATGGCTGATGTCTTCCAGTTTCTTCTGCGAAGTCTCGGGCAGGAACAGGATTGCGATCAGCGCGAGCGGCATGGCGGCGACGAAGATCACGATTGCGGGGGCATGCGCGCCGAAGCGGTCGTAGAAGACGCCTTCGAAGGCCAGCGCTGCCGCGCTGGTCAAGGTCGCCACCACATATCGGAGTGTACCGGCGGTGGCGCGATAGGCGGTGGGGAACATCTCGACTGCGTAACCAGCCATGATCGTGTCGCAGGAGAAATAGCCGAACACCGCAAGGATCCACGCGGCGGGCACCCATTCGCCCAGACGTCCACTGTAGAGCGACACAAACGCAGCGGCGCAGATTGTGGCGCAAACCAGCAGCACGCGCTTGCGTCCGATCCGGTCCGACAGGCGTCCCGCGACGATATTACCGATCACCGAAATAAGGCCGCCGCCGACGAACAGAATTGTCACGCGGCCAGGGGTGTAATGAAGCGTCTGCTGCAGATATTTCGACGTCAGGGCGATCGCGGGACCGATCGCAAAGAAGAACATGCCCACGGATACGAGCATCGCGGCCAAGCGGCCCGGATATTCCTGAAACAGCAGGCGGACGGTCTTCCACGCCGCGGCCGATTTCGAAGCGACTTTCGTCAGTTCCTTGCGGTGAATCTCGAAGCGCTCGGTTTCCGGCAATTTGCGCCGGAAATAGGCGAGCACGAACAGCGCGGCTCCGCCGATCACATACATCGACCGCCAGCCGAACGGCAGCACATTGACCAGCGAGAAGATGAGCGCCGCCACGCCCGCGCCGGTCGCGCCCATGGCGCCCAAAGTACCCGACGCCCAGCCGCGCACGCGCGCATCCATTTCCTCGGCGATCACCACAAAGCACAGCATTTCCTCGGCATAGCCGAACACGCGCGCGAGAATTTGCAGCGTGACGAATTGCGGATAGGCCTGGGTGAATCCGCTCGCGATCGTGAAAATCGATTCGCCGATGACTGTGATCAGCAAGAGCCGCCTCCGTCCGAAAATGTCGGCGAGCGGCGCGATGAACAGCGCGACAAGCACCGCCATGCGGAAATAGGTGATGGTCAGGCCCGCTGCGTCTTCCGGGATATGCAGTCCCTTCTGGATTTGCGGCAAGGCAATGCCGAAGACATTGGTGTCGTAGCCGCTGAACAGAAGCGTCGTGCCCACCAACAGCAGGAACAGTTCCTGGCGGCGCGGGATGGGATATTTCGGTCGCGCGCCCGGCGGCAGCCACAGGAAGCGGGCCATGCGCTCCATCGGCGGAATGTCGGTCATCGCGTCTCTCTGTGCCGGAGCGCGTCGAGCGCGCCTTGAAGAATGTAGGCGGCCGCCATCTTGTCGACGACGTCCTTGCGCCGTTTGCGCGACGCATCGGCGTCGATCAGGGTGCGGGTCACCGCGGCCGTCGAGAGCCGCTCGTCCCACAGCATGATCGGGATTTCGCTTTTGGCGCTGAAATTGCGCACGAAGGCGCGGGCGGATTGCACCGATGGACCTTCGCTCCCGTCCATATTGAGCGGCAGGCCGACGACAAGTCCGCCCACGCTATGCTCGGCGATCACCGCCGAGAGAGCCACGGCATCGACGCTGAATTTGGTTCGCTTGAGAGTTTGCAGCGGCGTCGCGATGGTGAGTCCTGTGTCGGACAGGGCGAGCCCGATCGTCTTCTCGCCCAGATCGAGTCCCAGAAGGCGCGCGCCGGGCAGAAGCATGCCTTTCAAAGAAGCGGGATCGACGAGCGCCAAAGGCGGCTACCTTTGCCCGATCTCGATGCGATTGCCGGCTGGATCGCGCACAAAGAAGCGCTGCAGTCCCTCGGCCACGCCTTCTTCTTCGATGACCGCGCCTTTGGTGACGGCGGCCGCACGCGCCGACGCGATGTCGGGCACCAGAAAGCACACATGACGTTTGCTGCGGGGAAACGGCTCAGGATCGACCCCGATATGGAATTGCGCGCCGCCGACCTGAAACCAGGCTCCCCCGCGCACCCGCAACTCCTCGGGCTTGGGGATTTCGCTAAGGCCCAGAACGTTGCGGTAAAAGGCGAGGCATTCCGCCTCGAGCGCGCGCGGCACGCTCATCTGCACGTGATCGATGCCGACGATGCCCAGAGACATATCCGTCGCCCCAGCGGGGCGCTCCTCATTGCTTGCCAGCATGGCCCCCGGTTGCTAGCAAGGCGCGCACACTTACCACAAGAGCCTCCCTCATGTCCGTGGACAAAGAGACCGTCCGGCGCATCGCCAAGCTCGCCCGCCTCGCCCTCGAGGAGGAGAGAGTCGAGCCGATGATGAATGAGCTGAACCAGATATTGGCCTGGGTGCAACAACTTGAGGAAGTCGACATCGAAGGCGTGCCTCCCCTCACCAGCGTCGTCGCGCAGAAGCTCAAGATGCGCACCGACGCGGTCACCGCCGGCGGCGATGCGGATGCACTCACCGCCAACGCACCGGAGGCCGAAGATCATTTCTTCGTCGTGCCGAAAGTGCTGGAGTAGGCCATGACGCTGCCCTCCAGTCCCACGGATTTTACGCTCGCCGATGCGCGCGAGGCCGTGCGCGCGAAGAAGATTTCGTCGCGAGAGCTGACGCAGGCTTTCGTGAACGCGATCGCAGGCGCGCGCATGCTCAATGCCTTCGTCACCGAGACGCCGGAAAAAGCACTCGCGATGGCCGATGCTTCGGACGCGCGCATTGCCAAGGGCAGCGTGCGGCCGCTCGAAGGGTTGCCGCTCGCGATCAAGGATCTGTTCTGCACCAAAGGCGTCCGCACCACGGCCGGCAGCAACATCCTGTCGAATTTCATCCCGCCTTATGAATCGACCGTGTCGCAGAATTTGTGGGATGCGGGCGCGGTGATGCTCGGCAAGACGAACATGGACGAATTCGCCATGGGTTCGTCCAACGAGACCAGCCATTTCAAGCCGGTGCTCAATCCCTGGCGTGCGCGCAATTCGAACCGCAATCTCGTGCCCGGCGGATCGTCGGGAGGTTCGGCTGCATCGGTGGCGGCCAATCTGTGTCTCGGCGCCACGGGAACGGATACGGGTGGATCGATCCGTCAGCCGGCAGCCGTGACCGGCACGGTCGGCCTCAAGCCGACTTACGGCCGCTGCTCGCGCTGGGGCATCGTCGCGTTTGCATCGTCGCTCGATCAGGCCGGTCCGATGACCCGCAGCGTCCGCGATGCGGCCATCCTTCTCAAGACGATGGCGAGCATCGATCCGATGGATTCGACCAGTGTCGACGTGCCCGTGCCCGATTACGAGGCGACGCTCGAACACGGCGTGAAGGGCCTGCGTGTCGGCATTCCGAAGGAATACCGTATCGACGGCGCGCCGCCGGAGATCGACGCCATGTGGGCCAAAGGCGCGGAATGGCTGAAGGCGCAAGGCGCGGAGATTGTCGACGTGAGCCTACCGCACACGAAATACGCGCTGCCCGCTTATTATATTGTGGCGCCTGCGGAAGCCTCGTCGAACCTCGCGCGCTATGACGGCGTCCGCTTCGGCCATCGCGCCTCGGGCGTGAAGGACATCACCGATCTCTATGAGAAGAGCCGGGCCGAGGGATTCGGGGCGGAAGTGCGCCGGCGCATCCTGATCGGCACCTATGTTCTGTCGGCCGGCTATTACGACGCGTTCTATTCCCGCGCCCAGAAGGTGCGCACCCTCATCGCGCGCGATTTCAGCCTCGCCTTCGAGAAATGCGACGTGCTGTTGACACCGGCAACACCGGGTCCGGCATTTGCGATCGGCGAGAAAACCGCCGATCCCGTGTCGATGTATCTGAACGACGTGTTCACCGTCACGGTGAACCTCGCGGGCCTGCCGGGATTGGCGGTTCCCGCCGGATTGACGCCGGATGGCCTGCCATTGGGGCTTCAGATCATCGGCAAGGCATTCGACGAAGCGACGGTGCTGCGGGTCGGCCGCTCCGTCGAGCAGGCCGCCGCGTTCACGGCGAAGCCGGAAGCCTGGTGGAGGGCGGTATGACGAAACATATCCAGGGCGCGCAGGGTGCGTGGGAAATCGTCATCGGCATGGAAGTCCATGCGCAGGTGTTGTCGGTCTCGAAGCTGTTTTCGGGGGCCGCGACCGCATTCGGCGCGGAGCCCAATGCGCAAGTGAGCTTCGTCGATGCCGGCATGCCGGGCATGTTGCCCGTCATCAACAAATTCTGCGTCGAGCAGGCCGTGAAGACGGGTCTCGGGCTCAAGGCCAGGATCAATCGCGTCTCGGTGTTCGACCGGAAGAACTATTTCTATCCCGATCTGCCCGCCGGCTATCAGATCTCGCAGTACAAGAACCCGATTGTGGGCGAAGGCGAAGTGTATATCGACCTCGCGGGCGGAGAGACCGTGCGGGTTGGAATCGAACGCCTGCATCTCGAGCAGGACGCGGGAAAAAGCCTGCACGATCAACACCCCGACCATTCCTATGTCGATCTCAACCGCTCCGGCATCGCGCTGATGGAGATCGTCACCAAGCCCGACATGCGTTCGAGCGAGGAGGCCGCCGCATTTCTGCGCAAGCTGCGCGCAATCGTGCGGTATCTGGGCACCTGCGACGGCAATATGGACGAAGGCTCCATGCGCGCCGACGTGAACGTGTCCGTACGCAAGCCCGGAGGGGAATTGGGCACGCGCTGCGAGATCAAGAACGTCAATTCCATGCGATTCATTGCGCAGGCGGTGGAATTCGAGGCGCGAAGGCAGGTCGATCTGATCGAAAGCGGCGGCACGGTCAGGCAGGAGACGCGTCTGTTCGATGCGAAGCTGGGCGAGACGCGTCCCATGCGCTCCAAGGAAGAAGCGCACGACTATCGGTATTTTCCCGATCCCGATTTGCTGCCGCTGGAGCTCGATCAGGCTTGGATCGACACGATCGCTTCGTCCCTGCCGGAATTGCCGGACGAAAAGAAGGCGCGCTTCATGCGCGATTTGGGAATTTCGTCCTATGACGCGGGCGTTCTCGTCACCGAACGCGAGCTTGCGGACTATTATGAGGACCTCGCACAGGGCATCGACGCCAAATCGGCGGTCAACTGGCTCAACAACGAAATTTTGGGCCGCCTGAACCGTGACGGACGCACCATCACCGATTGCCCGGTGACCGCGCATGCCAACAACACGATCCTGAAGATGATTGCGGACGGGACGATCTCCGGAAAAATCGCAAAAGACGTGCTCGACATCGTCTGGAGCGAAGGCGGCGACCCCGCCGAGGTGGTTAAAACGCGCGGACTCGTGCAGGTCACCGATACGGGTGCGATCGAGGCGGCGATCGATGCCGTCATCGCCGCAAATCCCGACAAGGTGGAAGAGGTGAAGGCGAAACCGAAATTGGCGGGATGGTTTGTCGGTCAGGTGATGAAACAGACCGGTGGAAAAGCGAATCCCCAGGTCGTCAACGCGCTCCTCAAGGCCCGACTCGGATTGCCCGAGGAGGGGTGATTCGCACATTTTCAAGCTCTTGACGCGCGCGACCGCTTGGCGCAGGATTTTTCGTCAGTATGCAGACGAAACGATAAACATCAATAAAACACTGGGTTTTGTGGCGAAGACGCCCTCCGGGCCTTGCGCCGCCTAGGTGTCAGTATTGCGTCATCCGCGCAACCTACTCATATTGTTGGCGTTTTGGGGGGTGCGAGTCGCAATGCCCCAAACTCTAGAGGAGTCGTTTCACATGCCAATGACAGCGAAGAAGAAGAAGAAGTCGAAGAAGAAGGCCAAGAAGGCCACCAAAAAGCGCAAAGCGAAAAAAGCGAAAAAAGCGAAACCAGCGAAGAAGGCCCGCCGGAAGAAAAGGCGGGCGAAGAAGGTTGCTGCTGCGCCTGCAATGTAAGGCCGGCTTTCGACCTAGGTTCAGGCCGCGGCTTTCGGGCGAGGGCGTCATGCTCCACCCGGACAGCCGCGGTCAGGCCCCCCGGAGCCCGGTTCTGGACCCGGTGCCAATACCAACTTATCTCCTCATTCTTAGTGTCATGGCCCGCAATCCTCCTGCGCTGCTTCGCAGCTTCGGAGGACAGGCGCAGCGACCCAACGAAGCCTTGGCGTAGTAGGGAAGCGGACCACCCAGTTGAATTCTGCACGATGCTGCAGATGACATTCATACCCACACATTTTCTTCCGCTTGGGAGGCGCGCCACCTGGATGGCCTGCAGTCGCAGGCCATGACAAGTGAGGGGTGCATGCCCGAATCTCAGATCCCTCTGATCCATCTCGTCTGCGGCTCGACCGGCGCGGGCAAGACGACCTATGCGATCGCGCTTGCCGAAAAACTGAAGGGCGTCCGCTTCTCTATCGACGAATGGATGGCGTCACTGTTCTGGATGGACAGCCCGCGGCCCATCGAACCCGCCTGGGCGATGGCGCGCGTGGAGCGCTGCATGGATCGGATCTGGGACACCGCACGCGAGGTCTCGTCGCGCGGCGTGCCCTGCGTGCTCGATCTGGGCCTCGGCCAGCGCGTTCATCGCGAGAAATTCGCGCTCCTCGCGAAAGATTCGGGGCTCTCCCTGCAACTGCATTATCTCGACGTGCCCGAAGCCGAACGCTGGCGCCGCGTGCAAGCGCGCAATGACGCGAAGGCCGGGACCTATCAATTGCCGTTCGACGTGACGCGTGAAATGTTCGATTTCGTCGAAGGCATTTTCGAGCCGCCGGACGCGACCGAAATGGCCGACTGCAACGGCATCGCCATTTCCCCGCAATAGGATGCGGCGCCTTCAATTCGAAGCGCCGGATTAACAATAGCTGAATTTTAGCGTTAACCGGCCTTTAGCTTATCGCAGCCCACGATCCCCTCGCGCGCAAGAGAAGCTTTGCGCATCTCAAGGTGGAAGAAGGGCCGTTTTCGGGCCCATGTCCAAGGGGAAGTGTCATGGTGTGTGTCGATGTCGATGCGTTGAGCCAGTACGAAGTCGAAGCCAAACAAGGCCGTGCCGACGCGCTCTACAATCTGGGGCTCGCTTATTCCACAGGCCAGGGTGTGACGGTCGATTACGTGGCGGCGCACAAATGGTTCAATCTGGCCGCGTTGAAGGGCAGCGATATCGCCAAGTCCTGGCGTGCGCAGATATCCCGCGAAATGAATTCCAACCAGATCGCCGAAGCCCAACGCCTCGCAAGAGAGTGGCTGTCGATTTTGCGTTGAACAGTTCGCGACAGCGCCCGCTATTCCCACCCTCCCCGAAAAATTCTTCGAATTTTTCGACCCTCCCTCATGGGGAGGGTGGAATTGCTTTTACAAACTCGCCGCGCTGTTGGGAGCTGCGGGTTTGGGGACGGGAACCGGCACGGCGACTGCCGGCGGCGCGGGCGGCGGCGGGGTGTAATCCAGCGGTTTTGTCTGCGGCGCGTTCGGCTTGTAGAGATCGGCCAGGATGCGCAACGGCTCGTCGCGGCCCGCGATGCGGTTGCGATAGACCTCAGTATTTTCCAGCACCCGCATCACATAATTCCGCGTTTCGTTGAACGGAATCTGCTCGATCCAGTCGATAGGATCGACGCGGGCGTCGCGCGGGTCGCCATGCTCGGCGATCCACTTCTTCACATTGCCGGGTCCAGCGTTGTACGCCGCCGCGGACAGAATATAGGAGCCGCCCCAATCGGAGAGGTCGCTCGCAAGCTCCGCCATGCCGAGCCGCATATTGTAGACGGGATCGCCCGTGAGGTCGGAGGGGCGATAATCCACTCCCGCAAGGCCCGCCGAGCGCTTCGCCGAATAGGGCATCACCTGCATGATGCCGCGCGCGCCGGCGCCGCTCACCGCATCGGGATCGAATTCCGTTTCCTGCCGGATGATGCCGAGCACATAGGCCGGCTCCGGCGCAACGCCGGATCCTGCATAGCCGGGCACCGGGATCACGGGATGGGTGTAAGCGAGCAGCAGCACATTGTTGTAGCTCGCTTCCTTCGCCACGCGCAGGGCGATTTCCTTGAAGCCCATCCTGGTCAGGTCTTCGGCCAGCAGCTTGACATGCTTCGCGTCGCTCCAGGTATCGGCATCGTGCACGGCGAAACTGCGCAACAGGCTTTCGAGCCCCAGATCGGCCAGCACGCGAATGGCCTGCGTCTGTTCTTCATGCTCGAAATCGGCGCGCCGCGCGCTCGTATCGACGACGGTCTCATTGAGGTGCAGATTGGGCGAGGCCTCGATATGGGCGAGCGCGAGCTGACCGTAGAACGTCTCCGGCGATTGCGCCGCCAGGCGATATTGCTGCCAGGCGGAGGCAAGCTCGCCCGACTCTTCGTAGCAGCGGCCTTCCCAGTAATGCGCGCGCGACAGGCTGATCGGGCGGGTGGCGGCATGCGCCAGATTTTGAAAATGCGTGAGCGCGGTCCGGGGCTCTTTCAGTTCGCGCAGCGCGATCCAGCCCGCGAGGAATTCCGCTTCGGAATATTCCGTGCTGCCGGGCTCGAGGCCGGTGTTGGACGCAAGCAGATACGCATCGCGATAGCTGCCCTGGCCGAGCGCGTCGCGCGTATCGATGTTGAGTTCCGTCCACCAGCGGGTTGGCGCGATCTTCGCCATTTCGCGCGTCGGCGCGTGCACCAGCAGAGGCGGAATCTCGGAGACCTGGCCGTGCTGGCGCAGCAGATGCGCCTGGTCGAAAATCACGCCGGGATCGTCGCGCAATGTTTCCGGAAGGTTGTCGAGCAGGCGCTCGCCGGTTGTGGGCGACGTGCGCAGCGCGATGCGTGTATTGCCGATCCTTTGCGCCTCGGCCGTGACGCGCGAAATTTCGCGGCGCGCGTCGGCGAGCAGATTGTGCCACAGCAGATGATCGAGCCGCTCGCGGTCGATATCCGGCGTCAGGATATCGCCGTGGCGCTGCACGATGGCGAATTCCTGGTCGGGCTCGAAGCTCGAATCGATCCAGGCCTGGCGGACGAGATCGCGGCCGTGGCCGGCGTTTCCCGTGGCGATCTGCGCTTCGCCGAGCCGCACCGCGCCGATCCCCGACACAGGATCGCGACTGCCGAACCACGCGACCACGGCGCGCGCGTCCATTCCCGGGTCCATCGCCTTCTCGGCGCGCGCGAACAGGATGTCCCGATCCGGCCAATCGGGATTGTCCTTCAGGAAGCGGTCGATCTCGCCGAAGGAGGCGCCGCTGTTCTTGTCCATCAAGTAACGCCACTCGACGAGTTTTTTCGCGACCGGATCGTGGCCCTGGTCGGCGAGCCCGCGCGCCGCGATCCAGTCTCCGCGATCGACCGCATCGAAGGCGCGCACGAACATGTCGTGATCGGCGGGCGGCAGGATGTGGACGAGGCCCACGCGCCGCTCGCCCGTGATCTGCAGTTCCGGCGGGCCGTTCGCATCGGAATCGGAGATGGGAGCCATCATGATCACATTGCCCTGGCGGACGAGACCGGAGGGTAACCCGCTCGATGCAGGCGCGTTTGTCGCAGGCGCCGCGGGAGTCTGGGCCGCAATCCCGCCCACACTCAAAACGAGCGTAACGGAAGCAAGCAGTGCGGCGCGGAACGCAGTCATGACCGAAATGGCCTCGATAAAGATGCCAAAATGAGCTTAATCGAGAATAACGGTCCCGCTGCGCGTTGACTAGGCAATCGCGCCTTGCCGCCCCACTGCCCCAAGCTTATTTTGCGAGCGTGTGACAGTTCTAACCGGTATGCAAATCCAGTGAGCTCCGTTCTTTCCTACACTTGTTGTCATCGCCCGCGAATGCGGGCGACCCAGGTGACACCTGTTGACTGCGAAGGCAACGCTCGGTCCCATCTTTCGGCGGCGGAGATGCGTCAGCTGGATGGCCCGCTTTTGCGGGCCACGACACTTGGGGATAGAACGAGCCACAAGTCGTCGGCATAAGCCCTCGACCAGCAACCCTGACGGATATTTCACCATGCGCGATGCGCGCGAACGACTTAAAGGCTCGATGCCCGCTCTGATCACGCCGTTCCGGGATGGAAAGGTGGACGAGGCTGCATTCCGAAAGTTCGTGGCGTGGCAGATCGATCAGGGCTCGCACGGGCTGGTGCCGACCGGCACCACGGGCGAATCGGCGACCCTCAGCCACGAAGAGCATATGCGCGTGGTGGAAATCTGCGTCGACGAGGCGAAGGGCCGCGTGCCGGTGATCGCCGGCGCGGGCTCGAACTCGACGGCGGAAGCGATCTCGCTCACCCGCCATGCGAAGGCCGTAGGGGCAGATGCCGTGCTCTCCGTCGCGCCTTATTACAACAAGCCGACGCAGGAGGGGATTTACCGGCATTTCGCGGCCATTGCGGAAGCTGTGGATATCCCCATGGTGCTCTACAACATCCCCGGCCGCAGCGTGGTCGAGATTTCCGTGGAGACGATGGCCCGGCTCGCCAGGATCGCCAACATCGTGGGTGTGAAGGATGCGACGGCCAATCTCGCGCGGCCCAGCCGCGAGCGTCCCGTCTGCGGCAAGGATTTCCGCTATCTCTCGGGCGAGGACATTACATCCTTGGGCTATATGGCCCATGGCGGTCATGGCTGCATCTCCGTCACCGCGAATGTGGCGCCGAAGCTGTGCGCCGAGTTCCAGAATGCGTGCATGCAGGGTGCATTCGAGCATGCGCTGGCGCTGCAGGACAAGCTCGCGCCGCTGCACGACGCGATGTTCTGCGAGGCGAGCCCGGCGCCGGCGAAATTCGGCGTGTCTCTCCTCGGCCTTGCGACCGACGAAGTACGCCTGCCCATCGTGGCCGCAAGCGAGACGGCGCGGGCCAAGGTGCGCGAAGCGATGGCCCATGCCGGCGTGCTGAAAGCCTGAGATGGCGAAACGGAAGGACCCCGAAAACCGCACGGTGGCGGACAACCGCAAGGCGCGCCACGCCTATGCGATCGAATCCACGCTGGAGGCGGGCATCGTGCTGCATGGCTCGGAGGTGAAGGCGCTGCGCACCGGCAAGGCGACCATCGCGGAATCCTATGCCCAGGCGAAGGACGGCGAGATCTTCCTGATCAACGCCTATATCCCCGAATACAACATGGCGAACCGCTTCAATCATGAGCCGCGCCGCGCCCGCAAGGTGCTGGTGCGCAAGACGGAAGTGCGAAGGCTCGCCGCCGCCATCCAGCGCGAAGGCATGACGCTCATTCCCTTGCGGCTCTATTTCAACCCGCGCGGCATCGCCAAGCTGGAACTCGGCATCGCCAAGGGCAAGAAGCTGCACGACAAGCGCGAGACCGAGAAGCAGCGCGATTGGGCCCGCGACAAGGCGCGGCTGATGCGGGCGAAAGGCTGACGCGATGGGCGCGGACGACGCTTCCGACGGGCCGGAGCTCAAAGGCCACATCAAGGAGAAACTGATCCGCTCCAAGCAGCAGTGGGCGGAGCAGGGCCGGCTTCTCACGGGCCACGCGGACGCGAAGCGCGCCAATCGCCTGCCGCCGGGCCAGAAGGAAGTGAAGAACTGGCCGGTGCTCGATCTCGGCGTGCAGCCCGACGTGAAGCCGGAGAAATGGCGCCTGCGCGTGACGGGCCTGGTGGAAAACGCGCTTCACTGGACCCTGCCGGAATTCCAGGCGCTCGCGCAGGAGGATTTCGAAAGCGACATCCACTGCGTCACGGCGTGGAGCCGCTACGACAACCATTGGCAGGGTGTTTCATCCCGCACGATTTTGGAATTGGTGAAACCGAAGCCGGAGGCGCGCCATGTCGTGTTCCACGCCTATGACGGCTACACCACCAATGTGAAACTGGAGGTGTTCGCGGAGCCCGACGTGCTGCTGGCGACCGGTTGGGAAGGAAAACCCCTGCCGCGCGACCACGGCGGACCGGTGCGCGTGGTGATCCCCCAATGGTACTTCTGGAAAAGCGCCAAATGGGTGAACCGGATCGAGTTCACCGCGGAAGACCGCCCGGGCTTCTGGGAGGTCCGCGGGTATCACAATGAGGGGGATCCGTGGAAGGAGGAGCGGTATGGGTGAGGCGACTATGATCGGGAAGGGACATCTTCCAGCGCAATCATATCATTTTCACGAGGCTTGCGAGTGCCGCCGCCCCAAGTATTCTTGATCCTTCCGTCACGCGAAAGTTGCACAATAACATTCTTCAAATTGGTTTCGCGAAGCATGTAAATTTCCATCAATCTCCCTGCGATATGTGAGAATTTCTGTGGACCTGATTTCTGCAGCATTTGCAACAGAGATTTCGTCGCCTTCTCCATGTCCATCTCTATGTCTTCGTCGATAGACGCTTCTTGGACTGAGGCCTCGTGATTCATAAAGAAATCGGGCGAGTGCGATTTTGCCTCCTGCTTGCGACCTTTCGCACCGACGCGAGCAACAGCGTGAGCGCGGAGCGCCTTGTATTCAGTATCCCTAAAGGTCTTCAGGCCAGCGTAAACTTTGGTGCCATAGGCCATGAAAAAATGCGGTCTGTCTTCCGTGGCCTTGTCGATTTTTGTTGCTACGACGAATTCGAAATTCCCGGCCGCCTTCAATGTTTGGCGAAACAACATTAGTACGGCTTCGCGGCGTGGTAGGGACCTATCAAGTCGATTTTGCCATCCCGGTCCTCCAAGAATCGGGTCCAAGGATTCAATGATCTCCTTGTCTTCTGTTTCAACAAATCTGCTCACGAAGCTGTACATGAAATTTATCAATACCTCGCACAAACGGGGTGCGAATAGCGATTTGATTTTGTCGAAAGGATAGCCCTTCCAGCCGGTTGGATCGATGAATATCAGGGCGAATGAGTCGGCCACAAACTGCTGAATTTCCCCGACTGCATTTTCAAATTTACCAAAATAGCTCTTGATCTCGAACAAGTCCTGCGGTCTGTGATATGGCGAAACCGCTTCTTGGAGTTTCGCGAAGGCTGTTGAATTGGTCTCGGAGAAGAAACACCCAATTCTTCTCCGTTTTCCTGTCTTCTCGAATATCTTCTGTTGTGCATCTTTAAGGGCGTTAATAGCGATCATGAACGACGAGTCCGTAAAATTTTCAGTTTTTGTCTTCCACGGACCCGAAAAGCCGTCGATGTAGGTCAAATCTGAAAAATTAAGAATCTTGAAAGCAAGCGCTTGAAGGTACCTCTTAAGAAGGAAGTGCTTTGCTTTGGTTTGCTCGCGGTCTTGATAAGGATCGTCCACGCGAATGCCTCGTCATTCGGCCGCGATCAACGCCGTGCTTCGATTCTTGGGTAAGCGCGGATATTGATTCCATTCGCGTCCCCGAAGTTGACGTCCGCCAGCTTTTGGACGTATCCCGCCCCATTGCTTGAAGAAGAATGCAACCTTTGCAGCGCGGCATTGGTCACGAATCTCGATTGCCCACGCTTCGTCCATCGGTCTCGCATGTGGTCCGCTCTCGCCGCCGACAATCGCCCAATGGACGCCGGTTAAATCGACCGTTCCAACAGAGGCGAGCAAAGGCTCGAACGAAACAAATTTTACCGATGCGTGCGCACCGCGCAAATGCTTCAACCGAGTCGCGCCCATCGAGTCCTCTATCGACACGCCCAACCATATGTGTGACGGCGCAAGTCCATCGCCGTAACGATCGCGGAGATAGCGTGCCATCAGAGAGCTCCGTTTGGTCAGCACCTGATACGTATGCCAATCGGCGCGTTCCATTGTGTCGAACACCGCATCGATAAATGGCTTGGGGATCTCCTTGTGAAAGAGATCGCTCATGGAATTCACAAAAATTCGTCGCGGCTGGCGCCAATGCAACGGCTGCGTCAGGCGGTCCGGCCTAAGCGTGAGATCAAATCCGTTTTCGAACGGATGTCCCGGCACGCCGCGAAACCGCTCAGAGAAGCGCTCCGCGTAACAGAAGTCGCATCCGCGCGTGATCTTCGAGCAACCCGTGACAGGGTTCCAGGTCGCGTCCGTCCATTCAATTTGCGTCGTCGAAGCCATCGACTCACGTATAGAACAAAACAAGAACAAAAGAAAGTCGTTAGAAATGAAGCGCTTAACCAGCGGACGAATACCTCAAATGGCGTAAGGCGTCTAATCGACTACCTTCGAGTTCTAGCCCCCACACCGCTTGCCTCATCGCCCTCTCACCGGCTCCAGCCGGAACAGCGGCTTGAGACCCGGCGCTGCCGTGAAGGTGGCGATTGAGACGACCTTTCGGTCGCTCACCAGCGAGAATACGAAACACTCCAGCAGCATCGCGAGCACCATCTGCGCTTCGGCCGGGGAGAACGAGGCGCCTAAGCAGATTCGCGGGCCGCCGCCGAAGGGGAGGTTGGCGTTCAAGGCGATTGTGGCGACGGAGGCATCTGCTGACTCTCGCAAACTGGAACAAAACAGAACCCCGCGCGTTGTGCATCGAGTCTTATCGGGTTTCGCGATGTCCGCTTTTACGCTTTATGTTGTCGGATTCATTGTCCTTCTCGCGGGCCTCGCCTATGGCGCGTTCCTCCTGCATGTTCCGCACGCATGGATCGGAGTTGGCGCGCTGGTGATGATCGGGCTCGGCGTCATGTCGGCGGTATCGCATACCAAGCACCGCGACGCACCCAACACGCCGCCCGACGCGTAATTCGGGCGATTTCCGGACACTTCCAGACAGGCTAATGATCGAGGTGCCGAAGGGGAAGGCACGCGAGATCGGCCGGCCCTACGCTGCGGCGTCCACGATGGCGGTGGCGAACTGGTTGTCGCTTTGCTGGGATTCGAAGAAGTCCGTCTCCCGCACCTTGCCGCTCAGGAGCTTCAGCATGCGGATGTCGGATTTCGTGAAGCGCGCATGGGAAATATTGGCGCCGCGGAACGATGCGCCGCGCAAATCGGCGCCCGAGAAATTCGCATCGCGCAGATCCGCGCCGTCGAATTTGGCCGCCTGAAGCTGGCAGCCCTGGAAATCGACGCCGATCGCTACCGCGCGGCGCGCGGCCAGGCCCGTCAGCTGCCGGCCCGCGAAATGTTTGTGCAGCGGGCGAAGGTCCATGTCGTCGAGCATGGCGGTCTGTCCTTGCGTGCCTCCCGTCATGATCCATTGCTGATGCGCATCGAGTTTCGGCCGCAATGCCGCGACCGCGTCGTCATTGTCCGCGGAGACGTCCGCGATCGCGCCTTTCAGGGCTTCGGGCGGCACGCTCAGGTCCTTCACGCCGCAGATGACCGCCCCGACAAAGCTCACATCCGCGAGCTTTGCGCCGCGGAAATTGGCATCGTTGAGGAGCGCGCCGTTGAAATTCACGCCGCTGAGATTGGCATTCGCGAAGCAGATGCCCTTCATCGAGCAGTTGGAGAAATCGACGCCGCGTTCGCCGCCGGTGGCGCTGCCTGCCTGCTCCGACGGATCGCCGCGGTCGACGACGGTGACGCGCCCGGGGCCCAGCATCTGCACCATCATGGCGGCGCGCAGATCGGCATTGTCGAGGGCTGCGAAAGACAGGTTCGCACCCTTGAAGGAGGCGCCGCGCATATCCGAGTTGCGCAGATTGGCGTGGCGCAGATCGGCCTTGCGCAAATCGGCGCAATAAAAACTCGCCCGTTCGAGATTGGCGCGCGAGAGATTGGCGCCGACCAGCGAGGCGCCGGCGAAATCCGCTTCGGGGAACTGATAGTCGGCGAGCCGGAGGCCGTCGAGAGTCACCGAGACGAACTGGGCGCGCGCGCCGCCCGACTTGGTGAGGTAACGCTTATGGCCGGCCGCGATAAGGTCCACCTCCCGCTGGGAGCAGGGGCTGCGCTTTTCGCCGTAAAGGTCACGTAACATGTCCGAAGTGGCCCCCCGGCACCTCTTGAGATTGCAGGAATCGACCTTAACTTGGGTGAATTAACGGGTCGTAAGAAATCCGTGTAGCAAACCTTTACATCGTCGTAATGGAGCCCCTCGGCCCGATATAGGGGAAACAAACTCTTAAGATCGCGCGTGTATCTTCGATGGCTCCAATAGCGAGAGAGCAGGGCCTTGCACGAATTGGATCCGAGTGCGCGCAGCCGCGACGACAAGCGCAAGGAAAAGCGCTTCGACGTCAACCTCAAGGGCAAGGTGTTCGATCTCGAACGCGGCTTCGAGGACGATTGCGTGGTCGTCGATTTGTCGCCCGAAGGCGCGCGTATCAGGAGCGCGCTTCCCTGGCCGCTCGGAACGCACATCGTGCTTTATGTCACGGGCTTCGGCCGCTTCGAAGGCTCGGTCGTTCAGCGCGACGAGAACCATCTGGGCCTGCAATTCCAATCCGGCGTCGTCAAGCAGCGGCGCACGGCCGAGCAATTGGCGAATTTCGCCTATGACAAACAGGTGAGTCCCGTTCCGCTGCGTAGCGCCGTGCGCACCGCGCAGCTTCCTCCCCTGCAACGCTTCATCTGTTCCGACGGCAGCGAGGCCGCTTGCGAAGTCGTCGATATTGCGCTGGGCGGCGTGGCGCTGAAGACGGACGCAAGGCCGGCAATCGGCGCGCTGCTCCGCTTCGGCGACGTCGTCGGTCGCGTCGTGCGCCACACGGATGACGGCGTGGCGGTCGAATTCATGGGCAAAAAACCGGCGGCCGGCTGAAGTTCGCGTGCGTCGCGGCGTCTATTTTTGCACCGGCAGCCAGCGCCGCGCGCGCACCGGCATTGTCAGCACCAGCAATCCGAATGTCTGATGCACCGCCTGGAGCGGGGAAATCACGCGAAGCACGTCGCAGATCATGCGGACTTCTTCCTTCACGCCATACCACACGCCGATCTTGTCGCATTTGCGCACATTGGAGACGTTCGACCAGCGCACCACCGCCACGCGCAGTTTCTTCGCCACGATCAACCGGTTCATGAACACTTCTCCGCCCCAGCGCGGCAGCCGCTTCATCTCGAACAGAGCGTTCGCCAGAAGCGATTTGGGGATGACGCGCTCGCCCGAAACGAAGTCCATGCCCATCAGGCGATAGAGCGCGAGGCTGTTGCAGCGCAGGCTGATGCTGACCTCGGACTTGCCTTCGAGGACGGGCTTGGCGAGCGCGCTGAGATTCTCCGCCGTGAGGCCGGTCAGATCGGCATCGAGCAGCATGATCAGCCGGCTTTGCGCGGCCGCGATGCCTTCGCTCAGCGCGTAAGTCTTGCCGCGATTCGTCTTGCACGCGATGACGCGCAGGCCCGGATAGGAACGCAGCACATCGCGTGTGTCGTCGGTCGAGCCGTCATCCACGACGATGATTTCGTCGAACAAAGGGTGCAGAGCCACGATATCGAGCACGCCGCGGATTCGGTCCGCTTCGTTGTAGGCGCAGATGACACAGGATATCTTTGTCATTCACCCCCCAAGCCGGCCGTTCGGGGCCAAATGCGACCGCAGCGATTCCCGTACGAAGGATGCGAGAGAACCGGCAGTTTATCAACGTAGAGGCAGGCGGATCGTTGCATTCGGGGCCGCCGCATCCCGCGAAACCCCTGATTTTCCTGCGAAATGGCCGGGGCGCTTGCGCCTCGCGCCGATGAGCTATAGTGCGCCGGCCGCGCCGGTCCTCCCGTCATGCTCCGCCTCGACACGATCGTGCAGTTGCTGGAACATTACGGATACGTCTTTCTTTTCATTATCGCCGTCATCGAAGGTCCGATCGTCACGATCATCGGCGCGTTCCTCGCGGGGCTCGGCTATTTCAATATCTTCGCGGTGTATGTGGTCGTCTCGGTCGGGGATTTGTCCGGCGATGTGCTCTATTATGCCGTCGGACGGCTCGGCCGCATCGGCGCGTTTGCGGGCCTGCGCCGCGCGCTCGGCATGACGGGCGAACGCTTCGCGCGCATGGAGCAGTATATCGAGCGGCACGGCGGGAAGATCCTGCTGTTCGCCAAATACACCCAGACGGGATTTATGGCGCTGCCTGCGTCCGGCGCGGCGCGCATGCCGATGGGAAAATTTCTCTGGTACAATACGCTGGGCACCATTCCCAAGTCGCTCGTGCTGGTGATCGTGGGATTTTTCTTCGGCTACGCCTATGTCCGCATCGACGGATATTTCGCGAAAGCATCGATGGTGATGGTCGCAATCGTTTGCATCGCCAGCGCGTATATTCTCCTGTCGCGATATCTGCGGACGATTGCGGACGAGCGTTAGCGGCGCGGGGCTTCGCGCCTGCGCGCGCCGAATCCCCCACGCACGATTTCATAGAACAGCGGCACGAAGAAGATCGCCAGCGCCGTGGCGGAAAGCATGCCGCCGATGACTCCGGTTCCGATGTCGTTCTGGCTGGCGGCTCCGGCGCCGTTGGAAATCGCCAGCGGCATAACGCCTGCCACGAAAGCGAGCGACGTCATCAGGATCGGACGCAGGCGCAGTCTTGCCGCTTCAAGCGCCGCATCGTGGGGGGATTCGCCGCGCGCCTGCGCGTCCACCGCAAACTGCACGATCAGGATCGCGTTCTTGGCCGACAGGCCCATGGTCGTCAGCAGGCCGACCTGGAAATAAACATCGTTGTAGAGCCCGCGCAATGTCGCCGCGAGAATGGCCCCCACAATTCCCAGCGGAATGACCAGCATCACCGATACGGGAATAGACCAACTCTCATAAAGAGCGGCCAGCAACAGGAATACGACGAGCACCGAGATCGCATAGAGCGCGTAAGCCTGCGAGCCCGCTTGTTGTTCCTGGTAGGAAAGGCCGGTCCATTCCAGCCCGATGCCGTGCGGCAATTGCTGGAACAGTTTCTGCACTTCGGTCATGGCCGTGCCGGTGCTTTGTCCCGGCGCAGGCGCACCCTGAAATTCCAGCGAACCCACGCCGTTGAAACGCTCGAGATCGGCGGGGCCGAGAACCCAGCGCGCCGATGCGAAAGACGAGAACGGCGCCATCTCGCCCGAACTGCCGCGCACATACCAGCGGTCGAGATCCTCCGGCGCCATGCGGTAAGGCGCGTCGGCCTGCATATAGACTCGTTTGACGCGGCCGCGATCGATGAAATTGTTGATGAAGGTTCCGCCCCATGCGGCGTTCAGCGTGTTGTCGACATCGGCGATGGCCACGCCTTCCGCGGTCGCCTTCTCCTGATCGACATCGATATGCAGTTGCGGCGTGTCGTCGAGCGAGTTCGGCCGCACGCCGGAAAGGAGGGGATCGCGGGCGGCGAGGCCAAGAAACTGGCGGCGTGCCTTCATCATCGCGTCATGGCCGAGACCGCCGCGGTCTTCCATCTCCACGTCAAAGCCGGAGGAATTTCCCAATTCGCGTACGGGCGGCGGCACCAGCGCGAAAATCTGCGCATCGCGGATCTTCGAGAACGCCTTCATGGCTCGGTGCGCGATGGCCTCGGCATGATCTTTCGTACTGGTGCGTCCGCTCCAGTCCTTCAGATGCACGAAACAGATGGCCGCATTCTGGCCCTGGCCGGCAAAGCTGTAGCCCGCGATCATGTAGGCCGTCGCCGTGTTGTCCTTCTCGTCGACCAGGAAGAAATGCTCGACCTGCTTTGCAACCGCGATCGTGCGCGCCTGGGTGGCGCCGGTGGGCAAAGTGATCTGGGTGATGATGAGGCCCTGATCCTCCTCGGGCAGGAACGCGGTCGGCAGGCGGATAAACAGCAGCACGAGCACCACGATGACGCCGGCATAGATCAGGAGCGCCGGCCGCACCCAATCGAGAAAGCGGTCCAGCGCCACCCGGTATTTCCGGACGCTGTAATCGAACGATCTGTTGAACCAGCCGAAGAAGCGGCCTCCCAGCTGCACGCCGCCTTGCGGAATCGGATGAAGCAGCGTGGCGCACAAAGCAGGCGTCAGGATCAGCGCGACGAGAACGGACAGCACCATGGCGGATACGATGGTGATCGAGAACTGGCGGTAGATGACGCCGGTCGAGCCGCCGAAAAACGCCATGGGCAGGAACACGGCCGACAGCACCAGCGCGATGCCGATCAGCGCGCCCGTGATCTCCTGCATCGATTTGCGCGTGGCGTCACGGGGCGATAAGCCTTCTTCGCGCATCAGGCGCTCGACATTCTCGACCACCACAATCGCATCGTCGACGAGCAGCCCGATGGCGAGCACGAGCGCAAACAGGGTCAGCGTGTTGATCGTGAAACCGGCTGCGGAGAGCACGCCGAACGTGCCGAGCATAACCACGGGCACTGCAATGGCGGGGATCAAAGTCGTGCGCCAATGCTGCAGGAAGATGAACATGACGATCACGACAAGGAATGTCGCTTCGACCAGCGTCTTGATCACGTCGCGGATCGAGAGGCGAATGAAGGTCGTGTTGTCGACGGGGAATGAGAGTTTCACGCCCGGCGGAAATGTCGACGCAAGCGACTCCGCCTTGGCTTTCACTGCGTCCGCCGTCGTCAGCGCATTGGCGCCCGGCGCCAGTTGAACTGCGATGCCCGCGGCGGCCCTGCCGTTCAGGCGGCTCGTCACGGAATAGGAATCCGCGCCCAATTCGACGCGCGCCACATCGCGCAGCCTCACCAGCGCGCCGCCGGTTGCGGTTTTCAGAATGATGGCGCCGAATTGCTGCGGCGTCTGCAGCAAGGATTGCGAAGTGACGGTCGCATCGAGCTCCTGGCCGGGCACGGTCGGTTGCGCGCCGATCTCGCCGGCCGACACTTGCGCGTTCTGCGCCAGCACGGCGTTCATCACATCGGTGGGGGTCAGCGCGAAACTGTTCAGCTTGTAGGGATCGAGCCAGATGCGCATCGCATAGCCGGCCCCGAAGATCTGCGCCTGTCCCACGCCCGGAATGCGCGCCAGGGGATCCTGCAGATTGCTGACGAGGAAATCGGAAATGTCGACATCGGTGTAGCGACCGCTGTCGTCATAGAGTGCCGCGATCAGAAGGAAGCTCGTCTGCGATTTGGTGACGACGACGCCTTGCTGCTGCACTTCCTGCGGCAACAGCGGCGTTGCCTGCTGAACTTTGTTCTCGACCTGCACCTGCGCGATGTCGGGATTGGTGCCCGGCGCAAAGGTGGCCGTGATGTTCACGCCGCCGGACGAACTGCTGGACGAGGTGAAATAGAGCAGGTTGTCCACGCCGGTCAGCTGCTGCTCGATGACCTGCGTCACGGAGTTCTGCGCGGTCTCCGCCGAGGCGCCGGGATAGAACGCGCTGATCGTCACGGACGGCGGCGCAAGCGCAGGATATTGGGTGATCGGCAAGGTGTAGATCGCAAGCGCGCCTGCCAGCGCGATCACGATCGCGATCACCCAGGCGAAGACCGGCCGGTCGATGAAGAAAAGGGAAATGCGCATCAGCTCTTGCCGGTCGCGCCGGTTTCGCCGAGCGATGCGGGAACCGCATTCACCTTGACGCCCGGCGTGACGTTCTGCAGGCCTTCCACGATCAGCCGGTCGCCGGCCGCGAGGCCTTCCGTCACCAGCCACTTGTCGCCGATCGCGCGCGTCGTCTTCAACGCACGCAGCCGGGGCATGCCGCCGGCGTCGACAATATAGGCGATGGGATCGCCTTTCTCGTTGCGGCTCACGCCTTGCTGCGGCGCGAGGATCGCATTCTGCTGCACGCCTTCGATGATCGTCGCGCGCACGAACATGCCCGGCAGCAGCACGTCGTCGGGATTGGGAAAGATCGCACGCAAGGTCACCTCGCCCGTATTCTGGTCGACGGTCACTTCGCTGAATTGCAGCGCACCCGCTTGGGCATATTGCGTGCCGTTGTCGAGTTGCAGGGTGACGCGCGCATCGGCCGGTCCGTTGCGCGTGAGGTGGCCGCCCTCCATCGCCAGCTTCAGGTTGAGCAGCTCGGTGCTGGATTGCGTGATGTCGACATAAATCGGATCGAGCGTCTGGATGGTTGCGAGCGCGGTCGTCTGGTCGGCGGTGACGAGCGCGCCTTCGGTGAAGGCCGAGCGTCCGATGCGGCCGGAGATGGGTGCGGTGATGCGCGTATAGGCGAGATTGATGCGCGCGGTTTCGACATTGGCGAGCGCCTGCTTGTAGGCCGCCTGCGCGTCGTCATTGTCCTGCGGCGCCACCGCATTGGCCTTGATCAGCATGTCGTAGCGCGTGGCCTTCGCCTTGGCGGTGGCGAGTGCGGCAACCGCGTTGTCATAGGCCGCGCGATAAAGGGCGGGGTCGATCTGATAGAGCGGCTGGCCGGCCTTGACCGTGTCGCCTTCCCTGAACAGCCGCGCCTGCAGGATGCCGTTCACCTGCGGACGAATATCCGATGTCGCAAAGGGACTCGTACGGCCGGGCAAAACGGTGGTGAGCATGACGGGCTCCGTCCGAATCACCACGAAACCCACCACCGGCGCAGGTCGTGCCGGATGGGCTTGCGGGCTGCAGGCCGCCGCCAAGCTCAATCCCATCAGGGCGAGCCCTTTGAGGGCAATCATTAACCTATGGGGACTCATGGGTAATTGCTCGGACGCTGATGGGAGATCTGCCGGGTCGCTCTACAGCCGGTTCCTACCCCTAGCACCTCTAACAATCTAGGAAGAAAACGCCGATTTGCATGGGACTCCGGGACACACACGGCGAAAAATTGCCCGAGCGCCGCCATCTCTCGCCGAATCGAACAGTCCGGGGCTGAAATGCGGCGGCTCGAGCCGCAACCTCACACTTCAAGCCGGTCCGCCGGACGCGCCACGATCGTATAGAGCGCCGGCATCAGGAACACGCTGATCAAAAGCCGCGAAAACAGTCCGGAAACGATCACCAGCGCGAACGGTCTTTGGGAATCCGTGCCGACACCCGTGGCGAGCGCGGCCGGCAATAACCCAAGCGCCGCCACCAGCGCCGTCATCATGATGGGACGCAGCCGCAGGATCGCGCCTTCCCGGATCGCTTCGGCGACACCGGTGCCGTTGCGCCGAAGCTCGTTGACGTAAGAGATATAGACGATCGCCGTCTGCACCGAGACGCCGAACAGGGCGAGGAATCCGATGCCCGACGACGCGGAGAACGGCGTGTTCGTGATCCACAATGCGACGATGCCGCCGACCGGCGCCGACAAGAGCACGCCCAGAACCGTGATGAACGGGAACTTGAAATTGCTGTAGAGCGCGAACAGCAGGAGGAAGATCAGGAAAAGCGTGAGCGGCAAGATCACATTCATCTGCGCGCGCGAAGCCGTGTACTCCGTATATTCGCCGCCCCAATCCAGATGATAGCCCTGGGGCAGGGTGACTTTGTCTTTGACCTGGTCGATGGCATCGCCCACGGCGCCGGCCAGATCGCGTCCCTGGACGGAGAACTGCACACCGATATAGCGCGAATTATACTGGCGGTAGATGAACGACGCGCCGTTCTCCACCTGGATGTCCGCCAGTTCCTTGAGCGGAATCTGCTGCCCGGCGGCCGTCGCCACGGGGATGTTCGCGATCTCTTCCGGAGTGTTGCGATATTTTTGATCGAGCCGGACGACGAGATCGAACTGTTTTTCCTGCTGAACCACTTCGGTCGCGACATCGCCGCCGATGGCGGTCTGGATCAGCGCGTTGACGTCGTCGACGTTCAGCCCGTAGCGCGCGATTTTGGCGCGGTCGATCTTGATGTCGAGGCTGGGCTGGCCGAGCTCCTTCACCAGGGTTACGTCGCGGATGCCGCGCACGTTTTGAAGAATCTCTTTAATCGCCTTTCCCTTTTTCTGAAGCGTGTTCAGATCGGGTCCGAACACTTTGACGGCGAGCGCGCTCTTCAGCCCCGATTCCGCTTCGTCCACGGCGTCTTCGGCCGGCTGCGTATAGTTGAAGATGATGCCGGGAAAGGTGAGGAGTTTCTTGTTGATCGCCTCGATCAGCTCGGCCTTGGTGCTGTAGGCGCCGTTCCAGGTGGAGTAGGGCCTGAGGCCGACATAGAATTCGACATTGAAGAAGCCGGTCGAATCCGTGCCGTCGTCCGGGCGGCCCAGCTCCGAGGCAACCGTCGTGACCTCCGGAAAGGATTTCAAAATGTCGCGAATCTTCGGCGTGATCCTGGCCGATTCGTCGAACGAGATCGTGTAGGGCATCGTCGCGCGAACCCACAGCGCGCCTTCGTCCAGTTGCGGCATGAACTCCGCGCCGATGAAGGGGATCAGCAGCAGCGAAACCGCCAGCGCACCGGCCGAGACAAGCGTCGTGAGCCACGGATTGGCGAGGCAGATATCGAGGATGCCGGCGTAGAAGGACTTGATCCATTCGAAGATCGCGTTGCGGCGCTGCTTGACGCCGTCGCGCATGAACCACGAGCACAGCACCGGCAGCAGAATGAGCGTGATGATCAGGGAACCGACGAGCGCGAACACCATCGTGTCCGCCATCGGCCGGAACAGCGTGCCCGACGGTCCTGAGAGGACATAGATCGGCAGGAAGCTGACCACGATCACGGCGACCGCATAGAAGAGCGGGCGATCCACTTCCGCCGCCGCATCCTTGATCACTTCCATCACGTCGATAGCACGTCCCTCGCGCGCGGCGAGCTGGCGAAAAATGTTCTCCACCATCACCACCGCGCCGTCCACCAGGATTCCGAAATCGACCGCGCCGATGGATAAGAGATTGGCCGAAGCGTGCTGCAGGTCGAGGCAGATGAATGCGAACAGCAGCGCGAGAGGTATCGTCGTGGCGACGATCAGGCCGGCCCGGAAATCGTAGAGGAAAAAGATGAGGATAACGACGACAAGGAAGATGCCTCGCAGCAGGTTTTTCTCCACGATGTCGGTCGTCAAATCGATCAGATCGGTCCGGTCGTAATAGGGGACGACTTTGATATCCTTCGGCAGAAGTTGTTCGTTCAGTTCCCTGGTCTTCGCCTCGACGCCCTTCAGCACGTCCTGCGTTTTTTCGCCGGTGCGCAGCAAAATGACGCCTTCCACCGCGTCGTCCTGTTTCTCGTAACCGAATTCGCCCAGGCGCGGTGCGATGCCGATGGCCACGCGTCCGACATCCTTGAGCAGCACCGGCGTGCCGTTGTTCACGGTCAGGACGACATTGCCGATGTCCTCCGGCGTCACCATGCGGCCGATGCCGCGCACGTAATAAAACTCGCCGCCTTGCGTATAGAAGCCGCCGCCCGCATTGCTGTTGTTGGCGGTGAGCGAAGCTTCCACCTGCGCCACCGACAGGCCCGCGCCCGCGACTTTGATGGGATCGAGCAGAACCTGATATTGCATCGTGCCGCCGCCGAAGCCGGAATCGTCGGCCACGCCGGGCACGGACTTATATTGCGGCTCGATGGTCCAGGCCTCGAGCGTCTTGAGCTCCATGGGCGAACGATCGGGGCTCTGGAGCACGTAGCGATAGATCAGTCCCGACGGCGAAGAGAGCGGCGACACCGAAGGCGTCACGCCGGTGGGCAAAGTGAGATCGGGCAACCGGTTGAACACTTCCTGGCGTGCGAAATTGTTATCGGTGTTGTCCTGATACGTAATGATGACGTCCGACAGGCCGTAGAGCGAAATCGAGCGGACATTGTCGGTCTGCGGGATGCCGTTCATTTCCACTTCGACGGGAACGGTGATCAACCGCTCCACTTCCTCGGCGGCATGACCCGGCCATTGGGTGATGATTTCGACGATGGCGGGAGACAGGTCGGGATACGCGTCGACGGGCAGGCGCTCCAGCGCTCTGATGCCTGCGCCGATCAACACAAGCGTCATCATGATCACGAGAAAGCGCTGGCCAAGCGAAGACGCGACGATCCGGTTCATGATCGACGGCGTACGCGGCGGCATGGGAGGCAGTTCGTCGGTCATTGACTTTGCATGAACTGAATGAAGAGACCGCCATCGACCACGACCCTGTCGCCGGAATGCACGCCTTCGGGAATGTCGTAGAGATCGCCGGCCCGATACCCGAGCGTCACATGCTCGCGCGCAAAACCGCCGTCGCGCTGCACGACATAGACGAAGGGCAGGTTCTCATCGTCGCGCAGGACTGCGGATACCGGCGCCAGCAAGCCCGTGTTTTCCCGGCGGGACTGAATCTGCACGTGGACATACATCTGCTTTTTCAGAAGCCCCGCCGGATTGTTGACGGTCACGCGCACATTCACCGAACGCGTGTTGGGGTCCACCAGGGCAGGGATGTTCGTCACCGTTCCCGCGACGGTGTTTGCGCCGATGCCGGTGGCGATCTGAGCCGTGTCGCCCATTGCGACGGACGCGATATCGGAATCGAATATTTGCGCCAGCACCCAGACGCGAGAGACATCGGCCACCGTAAAGCAGACGGTGCTGCCCGCCTGCAGCAGCTCCCCCGGCGTGATCAATTTTTCCACCACGGTTCCCGCGATCGGCGATCGGATGATGCCTTCGATATGCGCAAGCGGCCGGCCCCGCTCGACTTCCTTGAGGTCATGGGGATCGATATTGAGCGAGGCCAGCGCTCGCAGCGCCGCATAGCGGTCGGCCTCGGCGCCGACGGCGTCGGTTTCCGCCTGATCCGCTTCGCGCTGCGACACGCCTTGATGCTTGAGCAGATCCTTGTCGAGATCGGCGAGCCTGCGGTTGGTTGCGGCCGTAGCCACGGCCTTGCGATACGCGTCGACGGCAGCCGCAAAATCGGGCGACTCCACCACTGCAAGCGGCTGGTCTTTCCTGACCTTTTCGCCGGGCGACACAAGCAGGCGAGTCACGGGACCGGAAAACGGCGCCAACACACTTGTGGCCTGGTCGTTGTCGAAATCGACCGCGCCGGTCGCATCGATCGTCTTGCGCCATTTGGTCGGCGTGACGGTGTAGAGACGGATATGCTTCAGCTGGTCGTCCGTCAGCTTCACAGTGCCGGCCGTAAGGGATGCGGCATCCGACTTGTCGTTCTTGGGCGAGCAGCCGGTTGCGAGCATCGCAATGGCCGCAACAGCGAGCGTCCAATGCAGCGTTCTATTTCTCATGTTTCCCCCCGGCCAAATCGGCGCCGTTCCACCAGCCGCCTCCAAGAGCCTGAAACAATGCCGCCGTATCGGCGAAACGATTGGCCTGCGCCTGCAGGCGATTGATCCGCGCCTGCTGATAGGCCTGCTCGGCGTTCAGCACCGCGAGATAGTTGGTGTAGCCGTCCTTCAATTGCCGCTCGGACAGATCGAGCGTCACCTTGGCGGCGTCTTCTGCGGCGGCGGCCGTCTTGAGCGCCAGCGCATCCTGCTCGAGTGCGGCCAGCGTATCGGCGACATTCTGAAAGGCGGTCTGCACCGTGCTGCGATATTGCTCCAGCGCCTGGATATAGGCGTCGCGCGCCGCGTGTTCCTGATGCATCAGGTTGCCGCCGTCGAATATGGGCGCGGCCAATTGCGCGCCGATCTCCCAGAAGCCCGTGCCGGGTGCGAAGGTCTGACCGATCATCAGAGCCGTTGCGCCGGCGTCGGCAGTCAATTGGAGATTGGGCAGGCGATTTGCTTCCGCCACGCCGATCTGCGCGCTGGCCGAATGCAGATTTTCCTCGGCCTGCAGAACGTCGGGACGCTGCGCCACGAGCTTGGAAGGCAGCGTCACCGGAATTTCCTCCGGCAATGTCAGACTCGACAATTCGAACGTGTCTTCAGGCGCCTGGTTGGGAAACCGGCCGACCAACACGGCCAGCAAATCGCGCTGTTGCGCCAGTTGCTTGACGAGGGGAGGGAGCGTCGCTCTCTCTTGTTCCAGCTGCGATTGCTGGGCTGCGAGATCGAGCCCGCTCGCATAGCCCTTCCTCAGTTGATATTTCAGGATCTCGACCATTCGGAGATTGGCGGCGATGAGATCGTCGGTCGCATCGATCTGCGCTTGCGTTGCGCCGAGCTCAATCGCAGTGACGGCAACGTTCGACGTCAATGTGGTGTAGGTCGCCACCATCTGGAACCGCGTCTGCTGTTCCTGCGCCTGCAGCGACTCCACGGTTCTTTGATTCAGCCCGAATATATCGGGGGTGTAGGAGACGCTCACTTCCGGCGTGAAGAGATTGTACTGGAATACGTTCTCGTTCGGCGTCGGCGAAATGAGGTTCGATTGCTTCTGGCGGCTGGCCGAATAGCCTCCCGAAACGCTGGGATAGTAAGCGCCTTTTTGCGCGAGAACATGCTCGCGCGCAGCTTTCAGCGCGGCTTGGGCCGCCTTGAGGTCGTGATTGTTCTTGAGCGCCTCGTCGATCAGAGCGTTGAGGGGCTGGGAATGGAACAAGGTCCACCAGTCGCCGGAAAGATCGCTGCCGTCGACAAAACTCTGCGCGGCGCCGCCGGCGACGTTCGGCGTGGCGACCGTGGTCGACAAAGGTTGCGGCGTGTACGCACCGACATCGGGTGGCGTCGGCTTCTTGAAGTCCGGGCCCACGGCGCAACTCGCACTGAGCAGGCAGAGCGCGAGAACCGACAATGCACGCGTATGCGACGACCGCGAATTTGTTCGCTGATGAGTTTTCATGGTTTTGCGGTTTTTCAAACGGCTTACGCCTTAAGGCTAAGCGAAGATCAGGCGCAAGCTCTTTCGACCTTGCGCGACTCGAATTGATTTGGGATCAGGCGCGCGGAGGCGCGCGGCTCTGCCAATCGTGCGCGGTCGAACCGGAAATCGCGAAAGCGGTGAAGACGAGCGCCGAAGTCTCGACCCAGGAAAATGGTAGACGCAGAAGCGGCGGCGCCGATGCGACGACGGACCCGACATGGACGACGGCCTGACAAAACGGGCAATCCGCCTGGCTGTGGTCGACAGGCGCTTTGCTTGGCGAAGATGTCGTCGCGTTCTTGACGATGCCGCCCGGGGCCGGAGTTTCGGCGTGAATGTGAGTTTGGGCGATAAAAGATTGAAGCGCGAACGCAAACACGGCGATGAACACGACGAAGCGCCGCGCCGGGCCCGAACGCCGCAGTCCAAACAATTCCGCCGTTGTTCCTCTCACAGAGCCTGCAATCGCCTGAATCCGCCAAGTTTATGCCGCATCGGGTACCCTTCCGCAACCGGCAGGTCCGTCGAGTACCCGCACGGGATTGTTGACCATGCGAGGGGTCAATACGTCTGCGGCTCCACCCATACCAAGACGATTGAAGACGTTTGGAGCATCTTCAAACGCGACGTTGTCGGCACTTTCCACAAGGTTTCGGCTAAATATCTCCCCCTCTATGTGGCCGAGTTCCAATTCCGGTATAACAACCGCGCCAATCCTGACATTTTCGGAGAGGCGATTAGGGGGGCTAATGACGACAAAGCGACTCCTGTGCACTTTTTTCATAGCGGCGATGGCTGTCTGTTTGTGCGTTTGGGGCGCAACATGTTTACCCTCCTACCAAGACTGCAAAGCTTACGGCAGCGACTACAACGCCAAGTCCGATCAGCAGAACTCCAGTAAGCTCGCTTCGAAAGCGGTCGTCCAGAACAACACCTTCTTCGATTGCGAGGGCTTCGCTGCCAACGCTAACGGCGACGCAATTACGGCGATCGCCACGGTCGTTATGGCCATCTTTACTATCGCGTTGGCCAGCATTGGATGGCGCGCGGGTGAACATTTCGGAGTTACCGAACGTGCTTACGTCCGCATGTCTCACGTCACGCCGGATAACGCTCCCGCTCTCACTTTCGATGACTCGAGTGTCGCGTTGCTGCGAGTCCAAATAAAAAATTGGGGCAGAACGCCCGCAAGAATCTTGGCCCTTCACGTGGAAACTAATGTTCTTCCTCGGGACCAAAAGCTTCCGTTGGTCCCGCAGTATCGCACTAATCCCGTTCCGTTGGAGGTGTTCCTGGTTCCCTCCGCGTCCTTCTACACGCCAGGCAATTTTACTCACCCGATAGATATTGACGCGGTTAGAAGTGGGACGTTGATCCTTAGAATCATTGGCTACGTCGATTACGTTGACGGGTTCGGTCAAAGACACCGATCTACTTATGGCCGAGAGTTCGTGCCCGCGCCCAAAAGCTCTCACAACAATTTGTCGTTCATCGTCGAAGGTGGGTACAACGATGATGTCCCCAGTCCATCGTCCCGACGCTCGCGCCTGACCCACCGTCCCGAAACAAAATAACCCTGCCAAAGTAAGAGTTAGAAGAAATGGACCTATCGGTCGGCACCCAGTCAAGTAGTGCACCATCGCCCAAATTAGGGGAATTATCACCTTGACATAGTAGACGCTAGGGGTAGGGTCCGGGCCGCGTGACAGGCCGTCATTTCAGCGGTGCGTTTTGATCCAGTGATTGTCGATATCGATCCATAGGCGGCGAGCGGCCTTGGCTTGGGTAAAGAGCCATTCTGCCTCTATCAGTTCCATCGCCTGCTTTGCCCGCTCGACGGCCATCGGGCCATTGCACCCAAATCTAATGAGACTCAGGTGCTTGAACCTCGCGTGCTGTGGCGCGGTTCCATAGCGGTGAATAAGGCGCTTCATGTCAGCGTCAACCGCGACAAGGATGGCGCTATTTCGCAATGCCGTCTTGCATACGAGCTTGTCCGGCACACCTTGCTCTAGCACCTCGCCGTGCAGGATCACGACATGCCCGCGTGCCCGGAATACCTCCGCAACGGAGGCCGGCGCCCCTTCGTCGAACATGACACGAAATGGATTCGTCGCGCTCAAGCCGCCTTGGCGCTGATCGCTGCTTCAATATCCGCCTTTGTCAGGGTTGGATATTCCGCCTTGATCTTTTCAATGGAATAGCCCGCATCGGCGAATGCCTTGACATTGGCAACAGGGATTCGCGTGCCCGCTATAACGAGTTGGTTACTCGCAACGTTACGCTTCTTCTCTAAACGCCCGATGCTGTCCGGGTCGCGCTCGTACAGGCGCTTGACAGCATCGCGCATATTGTCGGACGCGACCTGCAACGGAATTTGAAGCAACGCCTGTCCGGAAACGACTTCTTCAAGAACATCAGTCTTCGGATTCACAAACGCTACGCGTCTGTTGTGGACATAGAGCGTGGTCTCAGCCCAAAGGCTCTCGCTTAGCGCAAGCAATTTCGTTTTTGTGTCGCGCAGATGCTGCAACGAGACGTTGGCATCATTGCGCAACGTGTTGAGAACTTTCAGCGCAACGATGTCTCTAAACGAGTAGAGGCGGCTAAACGGTTGCCTGCGATCGTCGTCCGCGAGGGACGGCGAAAAGAAGCCGTCACGATCCCAATAACGAAGCTGGCGCACGCTCACGCCAGTGAGGCGGGAGGCCATGTCCTCGCTGAAGGTTTGTACGATCTTGCGGTCTTCCATCGGAATCATTATCCTGTTCGACTCACGAAAAGCAAGTTAACTCGCTGATTCACAAGGCGGATTCATGGCGGCTCGTAAGGCATTGAAAGCGAAGCCATCTCGCGCGAAAGCGGCTTCAGACAGCTATTCGCCGCAGGAGGCGCGAGCGCGATTCGAGAGAGCGGTTGACGCTGCGGTTGCGACTAAGCCGATGCACAAGCCAGCGACGACGAAGGCACGAAGGCGAAAATGAGTCGCGCGATTCGACCGCTCGTCTATGTCGTGCTCACCATCCTTCTTGCCCTGATACACCATCTCTACAATTGGTACGTGAGCATGGCGCTCTACCAAGTGAGCGGCGGGATCAGGACGACGAACGGGGGTTGGACTGAGTACGGCGGCGCGCCTTACGCGTGGACCATTCCCCTTGATCTCCCGTTTGCGTGGTTGATCAACACCCAATCGTCGCCACCCCTCCTTGCCTCGCTGGCATTGGCCGTCATCGTGCCGATGGCCGTCGCCTATTCCATCGTGGCAATTGCTATCAACTGGTTTGATGGCCTCCCACTTGCCAAAATGAAGCTACAGATAGCAATCGCTGTCTTAGGGTTGGCCTGGATTCCAGTACCTGAGAAGTGGGCCTTCGTTTATGGCTGGACGGTCAGGTACTAGTCGGCCGCCCTGCGCCTCTTACGTTTGGAGCGTTTAGCGCCATGATACTTACGCCCTGACGGGCTCGCCTTCGCGACAAGTCCGCCGATACGTCAAACGCTTTCCGACGATGCCGCCAACGCTCTTTTCCATGCGCAGATGGTCGTCCACTTCAAGCGCCTGACGTTCGTTATAGCGGTAATCGAACTCGGCAAGGTAACGCTTCAGGTGTTGCGGGCTGACGTGGTGATACGTGCCGACGATCCCGCGTTTCAGGATCGAAAAATATCCCTCAATCGTGTTCGTGTGTGCATCGCCGCGTACATATTCGCCGATGGAGTGATTGACGGATTGATGCTTGTCGCCCCACTCACGGCCCAACTGCTTTGAGGGCGCTGCTTGGTCCGTCATAAGGTTGCTATCACGGTGGACTTGTTCAAACAGAACAGGACGAAGGTTCTTGGCGCTCACTGACGGAACGTGGCGGGATTGAACGCGCCCCTTGCGCTCCACAAGCGAGAAAACAGCTTCCTTGCCAGCGCCGCCCGTACCGACATGCTTGCGCGCGCGGCGATGCTTGTTCTTCTCAAGTCCGCCCACAAACGTTTCGTCCATCTCGACGGTCTTGCCTTCCCCGCCAAGCAAACCCGATTCCGTCTCACGCAGGCTTTCGCGGATACGGTGCATCAGGAACCATGACGACTTCGGGCTGATCCCCAACATGCGGCCAATCTGAAGGGCGCTCATGCCCTTCTTTGACGACATGAGAAGCTGAGTCGCGGCCAGCCACTTATGCAGAGGGATTTTGCTGCGCTCGTACAGGGTGCCGACCGTGACCGTGAACGGCTCGCGGCACGCGTTGCACTGGTAGAGGCCGGGACGATGGCTCTTGCCGGTCATGAGCGTGGATTGGTCGATCACTCCACAATGCGGGCACACGCGGCCATCTTTCCAAATCCGTGCCTCAAGCCACTCGCGGGCAGCGGTTTCGTCGGTAAAGATTGGGTTTGCAAGAAGGCCCTTGGCCATGACACGTCTCCGTTGACGTGCGTAATCTAGGCTTTGTGCCGTACTATGTCAAGGTGATAATTCCCCAAATTAGGACACTACCGGCCCGTCCACCCGACTGAACTTTCCCGTGATTCGGCCGGCGCATGCCCTCAGGACGCCGCGATTGTTTCCGTGATCGCGCGCGAGCGCTGCAGCAAGTGCTCGACCATGGCGCCGGCCACGTCGATGCCGCCGGTCGTCTGCGCGTGTGCGAAGTAGCAGGGAAAATTCGCTTCGAGAAGGTAAACCCTCCCGCTCGGATGCTCGAGAATGTCGACGCCGCCGAATTGCAGGCGCAACGCCTGGACCGCGAGGATCGCCACGTCCGCGACCCGGCCTGGCGGCTCGGAGGTGTAATCCGCCGCATCGTCGCCGGCGAAGGTGCGGAAATCGTCCGCGCGCAGGACGTTGCGATAGGCGGCGACGACACGCGAGCCGACAACGATCGCGCGCCAGTGCACGGCATCGTCGATATACGCGCACAGAAATGGCCTTTGGCCCTGCGCCAGAATGTAGTCGATGGCGGAAAACAGCGCGGGCAGGGAATCGACGCGCAGAGTTCCCACCCCGCCTTCCCATCCCAGAAGCTTGACGATGGCCGGCAGTCCACCCACCGCCTGCACCGCGGCTCTCAAACCCTCGCGATCCGGCGTGACGATGGGAATGCTGCGCGGAATAGGCAACCCGGCGTGCTGGAACAGAAGCGGGTAACCCAGAGTCGAAAAAAACGGACCCAGAGGGTCCGCATAGAATGTCGCGACGCGATCGTGCCAGAGAAACTGCTCCACGCGCGCCGCGGCAGACGATACGGCCGGACAATAAAGCGCGTCGCCGGCCGAAAGCCCCGCGTCGCCGTCGAAGGCGAAGCGCGTCGCATCGATGTCGTGAAACGAAACCTCCCGGCTCTCGCAGGCGGTGCGAAGCAGCGAAATCGTTTCGCCCGGCGTTCCGTCGCTCACACAATAAAACCGCATGGCTGGTCTTGTCCGTTTCTATTCGAAGCGCACGCCGGCGATGAGCTCGCCGGGAGCCAGTCCCACGGCAAAGGCGGGAACGGGATTGATATCGCTATAGACGAATTCCGTGATCGTGGTTTTGTGACCACGCCGCACAGTGAGACCCTCATGTGCGCTCGTCTCGTCGACGGACCCGTCGGGGCGATAATTGAGCCAGACGGCCAACCGTCCGACGCGCGGTTCGAGGAGCGCTAAGCGCGGCTGCGTATTCGGAAACCGCGTTTCGCCGCCGCCGTCGCAAGCCGTCAGACAGATCATTGCGGTCGCGACCAGGCGAAGCCCTCCGATTTCGTAATTGTCGCAATGTACGGGATGAGACTCGCCGGGGCCATACCGGCGATAACGGAAGCTCGCGGCGAATTTGTTGGAAAACCCCAACGCCGTTTCGATGCGCGCGGAAATCGCGGGCAGGCAGGGATGCGCATCGAGAGGCATCTCAAAGGAAAGTCCCGTGCCGTCGTGGCGGGGTTCATACGCCTCGGGCCGCGCGGCTATTGTTTCAACCCGTTCGATCTCATCGTCGCGCACGAAATTGTCCGCCACGAAAATCCGTGCGCTCGTCGCAACCTTTTGAAAGCGAATGATTTTCATCGTCGAACCGATATGCGCGCGCACAAATCTTGTCCCGCCGGTGGCGCTGCCTGCACAATTGCACGAATCGGCAAACGGAACGAGCCCCGCAATTGCCTGGGCTGAAGTCTCTAGGAATGTTGGGGTGATAGAGCTAATCTTGGCGTCAGGTGTCGAAGTCGACCGGGGTGACAAATGACGGGATTCCCGAAAGCAAAATCGGATGGGTTGACGGCGATGCAAGTCGCCGATGCGCTCATTGTGCTGGATCCGTCAGGCGGCGAAATTACGCGTCTCGACAATTTGGCCGCGCAAGTCTGGCAATTGGCCGACGGCGCGACGTCCGTCGATGCGATTGCGCGCGACCTCAGCGCCGCAACTGATTCGTCATACGACAATGAATTCGTCTGGTCGGTGCTCGATTCTCTGGCCGATTGGGGCCTGCTGGAAGCGCGTGTGACGCCGCCGGCGGGCAATCGTTCGCGGCGCGGCGTTCTGAAAGATGTCGTTGTGCGCGGCGGATTGATCGGAATGGCCATCGCTGCCGCTCCCGCTGCCGCCTTTGCCACGGAATTGAGCGAGGAGGAAGCGAGAAAGCACCCCGAGGCCGCGGCCCGCGAAGCTGCGGAAAAGAGGAGCGAATTGGCGACGGAGCAAAGCATCAAACGGACCGATTTCGCGGCACGCGAAGCCGCCAAAAAGAAAAGCGAATTGGCGATGGAAGAAAACCTCAAGCGGTCCGATGCTGCGGCCAGAGAGAGCGAAGGGAAAAGAGGCGAATTGGCGTCGGAGGAACGCAGAAAGCGAACCGATGCCGCAGCCCGGGAAGTCACTTCGAAAGACCAGTCGGCGAGAGAGCAGCAAGTGAAAAGGGATCAGATGGGCGAGCAGTCCACCAAGGAACAGCAGGGGAAGAAACCCCGCTGATCCACCTGTGGTTCAATTCCTGTTTACCAGCGACTCTTCGACGGCTGTCACCAATGCCGCCGCCATGACCCGGTAACTCTCTTCGCCTTCCGCCGCGCTCGCCTGACGCGGGAATCCGAAATAGGCGTTCGGGCCTCCTGCTTCCTCGAAATTGCGTGCTCCGTTCGCGAACGCGGACGTGAGGCTGGCGGGATTGTCGGGCAACAGAAGCCGCGCCGCGTCGTCCACGAGATCGGGCCGCGCCGCCATGACGAGGCTGGTTTCGTATTGACCCGCGTGACACGCGCCGGATTGGAATTCCGCCGTCAGGGATTGTGCGAGCTTGCGGCGCGTGAAATCGGGAAACGCGACGGCCAGGCCACCGGCGCGAATTTCGTCCACTGCCTCGCGCAACATGGCAACGTTCGCGGGATCGAAATGGGAGTTGGCGAGCGCGAGACAGGCAAAGCCCTGCGTCTTCAGGCTCGCCGCAATGTCGAGCAACAACGCCTTGGCGGTCGTGGCGCGCACGCTGACGGTGCCGGAAAACGCCTCCGCATAATTCGCCGGCATATAGGCGAGCGGCGGCAGGATGGTCGACAAGATGCCGCGTGCAGCCAGTCCGGGCAGCGCATATGCCGCCATGGTCTCGCTGATGATGGTGTCGGTGTTCAGCGGCAAATGCGGGCCATGCGCTTCGGTGGCGCCGCAAGGCAGGATGGCGACGATCTTCTTGCCGCTTTGCAGCGCGTCGCGCACGCCGGGCCACGCATTCGCGGCAAATTCCGCTTTCATGCGTGCGCGGCCTTGAGCTTTTTGCGGTCGACCTTGTCGCGATCGTTGCGGGGCAACGCCGTGTCGACGAAGGCAACCCAATGCGGCGCCTTGTAGCGCGCCAGCTTGCTTTTCGCGAAGGCGATGAGTTCCGCTTCCAGCGCGGGCGAGGCGGCGAAGTCTTCCTTCAGTACGACAATGGCGAGCGGCTTTTCCAGTCCGTGCTCGTCCTTGCGGCCGACCACGCAACATTCGCGCACGGCCGCGTGCTGGATCAGGCAGTTCTCCACTTCCAGCGGGCTCACATAGATGCCGCCGCTTTTGAGCAGGTCGTCGCCGCGGCCTTCGTAATACCAATAGCCGTCGGGATCCTCGCGGAATTTGTCGCCGCTGACGATCCAGCCGCCGCGCAGATGCACCTTCGATTTCTCGTAAGCCCCGTGATAATAAAGCGCGGCGGAATCGCCTTTAAGCCACAAAGTGCCGACATCGCCTCGGGCGACGGCATTGCCGTCGTCGTCGATCAGCTTCGCTTCGTATCCGGGCACGAGACGGCCCAGGCTGCCGGGCCGCACGTCGTCGGGTCGATTGCTGATATAGATGTGAAAGCTTTCGGCGCTGCCGATGCCGTCGATGATGGGTACGCCGAAGGCGCGGTTCCAGCGGTCGTGCAGATCAAGCGGCAATGCTTCGCCCGCGCTCCACATCAGGCGCACGCTGGAAATATCGCGGCGCTGTCCCTCGGGAGCCTGCAGCATCTTGTTGATCAGGGTGGGAACGCTGGTGAACACGGTCGCTTTGTGTTTGGCGATTTGCTCGAACAGCAAAGCGGGTGTCGGCTGCTCGCGAAACAGCGCAGCCGTGGCGCCGACGGCGAACGGGAACATCAGATTCGTGCCCGTTGCGTAACCGAAAAACAGCCGCGCGCCGGAAATGGTGACGTCGCTTTCGCGAATACCGATGAAAGCCTTGGCATAAACCTCCGTGTTGAACGGGAAATGCGTGTGGCTGTGCACCGCGCCTTTGCTTTGACCGGTGGTGCCGCTGGTGAACAGCCACACGGCGGGATCGTCCTTGCGCGTCGGCCAGGGTTCGGCTTTGGATGCTCGCTCGATCCATGCGGCGAAATTCTTGTGGCCCGCGGAGTCGCAGCTGACGACAATCACATTGTCGCCGCCTTGGCCGCGGCCGCAATGGCGCGTGGATTGCAGCGCTTTCTCGAATTCGGGCAGGCTCTGTTCGTCCACAAACGCGAATTGCGGTTTGACGTAACCCAGATAATATTCGTAGTCGCTCGCCGGCAGCAGCGGATTGATTTGGGTTGCGACCGCACCCGCCTTGATGGCGCCGAACCACGCATAGGCGAATTCGGGACGATCCTGCATACAGACCAGCACGCGTTGCTCCGGCAGCAATCCGTCGGCGACCAGATTGCGCGCGACCCGCATCGCCTTGTCCGCGACCATACGATAGGGAATCGTCTCGCCCTCGAACAGGATCGCGGTTTTGTCGCCGCGCCCGGCCGCGATATTCGAGAACAGGAAATAGTCCGCCATGTTGAAATCGTCGGGGAATTCCGGCGGTGTCATCCTGTCGTCCTCATGAGACTTCGCCACCCGCCACCGGCAGCGCGATGCCGTTGACCGCGGCGGCTTCGTCCGAAGCGAGCCACAGCACGGCCGCTGCCACTTCCTTGGGCTTGACGAGCCGGCCTTGCGGATTGGTGGCGGTGAACGTCGCGAGCGCTTCGTCGGCCGAGCGGTTGCTGGATTTGGCGATGGTCGCAACCGCCGAGGCGATGATTCCCGTGTCGGTGAACCCGGGACACACTGCATTGATCGTGATGCCGGTTTTCGCGAGCTCCAGCGCGAGCGCTTTCGTCAATCCCACGACCGCATGTTTCGCGGCGACATAGGCGCTGACATAGCGATAGCCGATCAGTCCCGCCGTGCTCGCAATGTTGACGATGCGGCCCGCACCCATGGCTTTCATGCCGGGAAGCACGGCCTGAATGCCGTGCACCGCGCCCATCAGATTGAGGTCGAGCGATTCGCGCCACGCCTTCAGGCTCGTCTTCTCGAACGGCGCGGAGGTGACTCCACCCGCATTGTTGACCAGCAGTCTTATCGGCCCGTTCTGCTCGGCGGCCCACTGCACCGCCGGACGCACGGCTTCCGCATCCGTCACGTCGACAACGACGATATGGGATGCGTTTGTCGCGGCCATGGAGGCCAGAAGTTTCGCCTTGGTGCGGCCCGCGAGCGTGACCGTCCATCCCGCCTCGACGAGAGCACCCGCTGTCGCAAGCCCGATGCCGCTGCCGCCGCCTGTGACCAGAGCGTGTCTACCGTCTTGCGCCAATGGGCCGTCTCCCTTGCCGCGGAAAATAGTCTAGACTTCACGGGAAGAGCAAACCGCGCGACCAGGACGGACCATGGACCCCCAGAGTTTTGCACCCTCTCATTTCCAATGGGCATTCGCCGACGGCATCGCGACCGTCACGCTCAACCGACCCGAACGCAAGAACCCGCTGACATTCGAATCCTATGCCGAGCTGCGCGACATGTTTCGCGCGCTTGTTTACACCAAGACCGTCAAGGTGGTGGTGCTGCGAGGTGCCGGCGGCAACTTTTGCTCCGGCGGCGACGTGCATGAGATCATCGGCCCGCTGGTGAAAATGGACATGACGGCTCTCATGGCCTTCACGAGCATGACCGGCGATCTGGTGAAAGCGATGCGCGGCTGTCCGCAGCCGATCGTCGCGTCCGTCAACGGCGTCTGCGCCGGGGCCGGCGCGATCCTCGCGATGGCGTCCGATATTCGCTTGGCCGCGCAGGATGCGAAGACGGCGTTCCTGTTCAACCGCGTGGGACTTGCCGGTTGCGACATGGGTGCTTGCGCGATGCTGCCGCGAATCATCGGCCAGGGCCGTGCGTCCGAGCTTTTGTTCTTCGGCCGCAGCATGAGCGCCGAAGAAGGCGAGCGCTGGGGCTTTTTCAACAAGGTCGTGGTGGCGGGAGAGCTGGATGCGGAAGCGAAAGTCTGGGCCGCGCGCATCGCAGCCGGGCCGACCTTCGCGAACGGCATGACCAAGAATCAACTCAACCAGGAATGGAGCATGAGTCTCGACATGGCCATCGAAGCCGAGGCGCAGGCGCAGGCGATCTGCATGCAGACGAAGGATTTCGAGCGTGCCTACAATGCCTTCGTCGCCAAGCAGCAGCCCGTTTTCGAAGGAAACTGAGATGCGCACATTGCAGCCGGAAGCTTGGCCAAGGCCACGCGGCTATTCCAACGGCATCGAAGCCGAGGGTCGCCTGGTGTTCGTCGCGGGGCAGATCGGCTGGGACGAAACCGGGAAATTCCGAGCGAGCGATTTCGGAGCACAATTCCGTCAGGCGTTGGCGAATACCTTGGCGGTACTGAAGGAAGCATCCGCGGGACCGGAGCATGTCGCGCGCATGACGTGGTTCATCACCAGCCGCGAGGAATATCTGGCATCGCTGCCCGCGCTGGGTGCTGCGTGGAAGGAATTGATGGGACGGAATTATCCCGCAATGGCCGTCATCATTGTGTCGGGCTTGGTCGAGCCCGAGGCCAAGATCGAAATCGAAACCACCGCGGTCGTTCCCTATTGATGCCTGCGCGCGCGTTCAAAATCGGCATTGTCGGCGGCGGACCGGGTGGATTGTATCTGGCGCTCCTGACCAAAAAGGCGCGGCCGGATTGGCAGATCGACGTCTATGAGCAGAACAGCGCCGACGACACGTTCGGTTTTGGCGTGGTGTTCTCGGACGAGACGCTGGAAGAATTCCTCAGTCGCGACCCGCCTTCCTATGCCGCGATCACCGATGCGTTCGCTTATTGGGACGACATCGTCATCCGCTACAAGGGACGGGAGATTCGCTGCGGCGGTAACGGATTCGCCGGCTGCTCGCGCCTCGCCTTGCTCAGCATCCTGCAGCAGCGCTGCGAAGAGCTGGGGGTGGCAATCCACTACAGACACGCCATCGAAGACGTCTCACAGCTGGACGATTGCGATGTGATCGTCGCCGCAGACGGCATCAACAGCCGCATCCGCGAGACGTTCAAGGAACAGTTCAAGCCGTCGCTGACCTTGAAGTCGAACAAGTTCACCTGGCTGGGTTCCACCCGGCCGCTCGCCGCCTTCACCTATTTCTTCAAGCAGACGGAGCATGGGCTGATCTGCGCCCACACCTATCAATACGAGCCCGGCCGCTCGACATGGATCATGGAGATGAGTCCCGAAACATGGGCCGCATTGGGGTTCGACAACCTGGGTGAGGATGAAAGCGCGCGACGGCTCGAAGTCATATTCGCCGACGAGCTGCAAGGCCATCCCCTGATCACGAACCGATCGCTGTGGCGCAATTTCCCCCGCGTGTTTTGCGAGAATTGGTGGCACAAGAATATCGTGCTGTTGGGCGACGCCAAGGCATCGGCGCATTTCTCCATCGGCTCCGGCACGAAACTCGCGATGGAAAGCGCGATTGCGCTGTCCGATGCGCTGCTGACGCATGGGGAAGATTCGGTCGAGGCTGCTTTTCGCGCCTATGACAAGGCGCGCCGCACCGAAGTCCAGATCACGCAACACAATGCCGATGTCAGCCTCGCCTGGTTCGAGCACATGGAGCGCTCGAACGATATGAAGCCGATGCAGTTCGCGATGGTCGTGATGTGCCGCGCCAAGTCCATCACCTGGGACAATCTGCTCGTGCGCGACGAACGCTTCGTGCGCGCCTTCGAGGACGAATGGTACCAGACCTATTTCGAGGAAACCGGTATCGACTGCCGCGACAGCCGGCCCACGCCGATGTTCACGCCGTTCAAGCTGCGCGGGATGACGCTCGAGAATAGAGCCGTCGTATCGCCCATGGCGCAATATTCCGCGGTCGACGGCGTTCCGAACGATTGGCATTTTGCCCATTACTCCGCGCGCGCGATGGGCGGGGCAGGGCTGCTCTATGTCGAGATGACATGTCCCTCGGCGGACGCGCGGATTTCGCTCGGCTGTACGGGCTTGTGGAACGATGCGCAGGAATGCGAATGGAAACGCATCGTCGATTTCGTTCACAAATATTCAGCCACAAAAATCTGCATGCAACTCGGCCATGCCGGCCGCAAGGGCTCCACGCAATTGGGCTGGGAGGAGGCGGATTATCCGTTGCCGAATCCCGCCGACAATTGGCCGCTCTGGTCGGCATCCGCGCTTGCCTATTTCGAGGGAATCAGCGCGGCGCCGGCCGAACTCGATCGCGCCGCGATGGACTGCATCAAGGCCGAGTTTGTCTCGGCGACCCGCCGTGCGAATCGCGCCGGGTTCGACATGCTCGAACTGCATTGCGCGCATGGCTATTTGTTCGCAAGCTTCCTGTCGCCGCTGACCAACCGGCGCACCGACGACTATGGCGGGTCGATCGAAAACCGCCTGCGATATCCGCTGGAAGTGTTCGAAGCGATGCGCGATGCGTGGCCGGAGCACAAACCCATGTCGATCCGCATTTCGGCCAGCGATTGGGCTCCAGGCGGCATCACCGAGAGCGACGTGCTCGCGACAGTGCGCGCGTTCGAGGACGCAGGTTGCGATCTCGTGAGCACCTCGTCGGGCCAGACCGTGCCCGAACAGAAACCCGTTTACGGGCGCATGTATCAGGTGCAGTTCTCCGAAAGCATCCGCAATGTCGCGCGAATGAAAACGATGACGGTCGGCGCGATCACGGAGCCTGCCCAGATCAACACCATCGTCGCCTGCCGCCGCGCCGATCTGGTGGCGCTGGGGCGGCCGCATCTCGTCGACCCCTATTTCACGCGGCATGCGGCGGCGTGGTACGGCGTGAAAACGCAATCGACCCCGCCGCAATATCTCCCCGGTGCGGCTCAGGCGCAGCGCGAAGCCGAGCGTATCCGGCAAAAGCAAACCGAGCTGCAGAAGAAAGCCAAGCCGCGGCGCCACAAATAAAGCGGGTGGCCAACCTTGCGCAGTCGTCGCTCAGTTGCGGGAATTCGATCCTGCGAGAAAATCCGAAACCTGCTTCACGAGAGCGTTCCATTTTTCGCTATGAAATTCGAACCCCAGCAATCCGTAACGAATGTCCAGGAGCAGCAACAGGATCGAACCCGCCTGCGTGCCGGGAAATATCTGAACCGGTGAATTCATCGTTCCCTGGAACTTGTCCCGCGGACCGGGTTTGGGTTGGCGCGGAGGCTCCATGTTCATCCGTGCCTCTCCAAGGGTTTGAAGCAGTTCGCCGACTTCGTCCGCTGACAGCGACACCGACCGGCTCGCGCCGGTTTTCGAGTTGACAGTCAAACTCAGCGTCCGCCTGTCCGGATTTACCGCGATATCGATCTGTGCTGCCATCGGTTTTCTCCCCTGCCGTCCGCTCTCATACACGGCTGGAAACGGGAGCGGTAGAAAGCTATGCTCGTTTCGGGGCGATCGAGCGGTCTCCGCGCGAAGGGCGAACGACGATGAATCGGAAATTGGCGATCCTGGTTTTGACCGCGGCCGGCTTACTGGCGTCGCAAGTTCAGGGTCAGCAGCAGCCCAATGGTCCGCCGGGCGCGGGCAGCATGCAAGCGCCGGCCGGTGAGAGCGCGCCGCAAATCATTGTCAACCCCGAGCTGCCGAACGAGCCGGAAGGACGCGGCGAGGATCTCCGGCTGAACGGAAAGTGCACCGAAGCGATTCCGATCTTTCGCGATTTGGCGGCCAGGGGCGCCGGCTTCGAGATCGCGCGATATAATCTCGGACTCTGCCTGTTGGACCTCGCCAAGGCCGAGCCGGATGCGCAGCGCGCCGCGAGCCTCAAGCACGAGGCGGCGGCACAGATTATGAGGGCTGCGAATGGCGGCTTTCCCGGCGCACAGCTTGGTCTGGTCACCCTGTATCTGGATGGCAACGGCGTCGGCACCGATCCTGTCGAGGCCGGAAAATGGTCGCTGATCTATCACGCGAATGGCACGCGACAGGTGCTCGGTCTGCCGGACGTTTCACCCGATTTGCAGGCTCGGCTGGACGGCGTGCTGACGGCAAAGACTTGGGCGGAAGCGCAATCGCGTGCCGATGCCTGGTTCCCGGCGCCGCAAAACCAAAGCGGCGGGTAATCGCGAAACGCGCTTAAGCGCACGGCTTGCCGGTCGTGGCGTTTAGACGACAACGGCGATTCCCGTGAGACACCATCGTCGGCACTGCGGAAAGCTCCGCGCGGCTGTTTCGGTGCAGATTCCTTCGTGCGTATTGAGTCGAAAACCAACAGCCGACAGGCTAAACAAGGTCTCCCAAGCGAGCGATTCGGTCCGTGTTGAAAATGGATTTGCCTGCCTCGCCCACGAAGTTGCAGATCCTGCGCGACGTGTTCGGCTTCGATGCGTTCCGGCCCGGCCAGGAACAGGCCATGGAGGCCGTCCTCGCCGGTCGCTGTGTGCTCTCCGTGATGCCGACGGGCTCGGGCAAATCACTGTGTTTTCAGGTGCCCGCGCTCGTGCTGGGAGGGCTTACCATCGTCGTCTCGCCGCTCGTGGCCCTCATGCAGGATCAGGTTGCGGCGTTGCGGCTGGCCGGTATCGCGGCGGACACCATCAATTCGTCCAAGGATCGCGATGAGAATGTCGCGGCGTGGCGGCGCGCGGCATCGGGTGAGACGCGGCTTCTGTATCTGTCGCCCGAGCGTCTCATGACAGGCCAGATGCTGGCGGCGCTCGCAAAACTCCCCATCCGCCTGATCGCCATCGACGAGGCGCATTGCATCTCGCAATGGGGGCCGGCGTTCCGGCCCGATTATGAATCGCTGTCGCGACTGCGCGAGGTGTTTCCCCGCGTGCCGATCATGGCGCTTACTGCCACGGCCGACGAAAGCACGCGGGCCGACATCGCGCTGCAGCTGTTCGGCGGCGCGGTGGAACAGATCGTGCTCGGTTTCGACCGGCCGAACATTTCGCTGACCGTCGCGCCCAAGCAGAACTGGAAACAGCAGCTGCTCGAATTCGTGAAAGCACATGCGGGCCAAAGCGGCATCGTCTATTGCCTGTCCCGCAAGCGCACGGAGGAGGCGGCCGCCCTTCTGGCCGCCCAGGGCATCAAGGCGCTCGCCTATCACGCAGGCATGAGCAAGGACGCGCGCGACGCCAACCAGAATGCGTTCATGACCGATCCCTACATGGTGATGGTGGCGACCATCGCCTTCGGCATGGGAATCGACAAATCGGACGTGCGCTACGTGTTCCACACCGACCTGCCGGCGAGCCTGGAAAGTTATTATCAGGAGATCGGCCGCGCGGGACGGGACGGCGAACCGGCCGAGGCGCATATGCTGTTCGGGCTCGGCGACATCCGCATGCGCCGCATGTTCATCGACCAGGAAGAATCGAGCGACGAGCGCAAGCGCCGAGAGCATCAAAGATTGGCCGCTCTCGTCGCCTATTGCGACGCAACTTCCTGCCGGCGGCGCACATTGCTGGGCTATTTCGGCGAAGAGGCGACGGACTGCGGCAATTGCGATGTGTGCGCGACACCGGTCGCGTTGTCGGACGCCACGCCTGAGGCCCGCCAGATCCTGCACGTCGTCGAGCGGACCGGCGAGCGCTACGGCGCGGCACATATCGTCGATGTTTTGCGCGGCGCGCAGACGGAAAGAATCGCAGCAAGCGGCCATCAAAGGCTGCATGCCTTCGGCTCCGGCGCCGCGCGCAAGAAGGACGAATGGCGCTCCCTCATCCGGCAGCTCGCCGCAAATGGTTTTCTTCACCACGATGTCGCGGGATTTGGGGGACTGAGCCTGACCGAAGACGGTCGCGCCGTGTTGCGCGGGGAGAAGCCGTTTCTATGCCGCGTGGATGCGGCGCGAGGCGTTGCGCGCAAGGATCGCGCCGCGCAAACTGCGAGTGCGCTGACCGACGAACAGGCGGCGCTGTTGGCGGCGCTCAAGAAACTGCGCCTGAGCCTGGCCGCGCGCCGCCATCTTCCGGCCTATCTGATTTTCTCCGACAAGACGCTGATCGAAATGGCGCGTTCCACGCCGCGCAATTTGCGCGAGTTCGCGATGGTCAGCGGCGTCGGCACCTCGAAGCTGCGCGATTTCGGTCAAGTGTTTGTCGACGCGATCGCCGCGCATTGCGGGGCCGCCGCATAAGGCAATCGGCGCCCGCTTTCCGCGAGCGCCGATCTGCAAAGCCGGTACTAACTTCGCGTGGCTCACGGGCGTTCGTGATCCCAGCCACGATGTTCCCAGTTCCAGTTGGTATCGTGCCAATGGCCCCACTGGTGCCAGCCGCCGCGATACCAGAACTCCGGATGGTCGCCGGCCCAGCGATAGTAATGCGGGCCCGTCACCACCGCGCCGTCGAAATCGACGTCGCCGCTATAAACGGGATAACCGCAATCGCCATTGTAGTAGTAGTTGTAATTTGCACAGGGGCCCGGCGGATAAAAACCTTCATTGTAGTAATAGGCCGGTGCGGGGCCGCCGACGCCTACACCCACACCGACGGGACCGACGCCCACGCCGACGTGCACGCCTTGGGCAAACGCAGGCGCTCCGAAGGCCAAACTCACACCGACCGCCGCGACGGCAGTTGCTGCTGCAAGGCTGATACGCATGTTATTCTCTCCTTCGCATAAGCCCCAGCAAATGGATGCGGCCACAGCGACCGCTTCCGAGAAAAGGAGAACGCAGTCCTGCAAGGAAGGTTTCTTGCATTTTTGACAATGCACGGAGCAGCAAATGTTAGCCCAGCTAGACTGCGCCAGTCGCCTGACTGGCGCTTCGCACGGCAGCGATCCGGGCATGCGCGATGGAGACTGCGGTTCCGGGTTTCGCGTCCGTGACTTCGATGGCAGCCTCCAGTTGCTTCGTGAGCGCCTGAACGATGCTGGTTCCAAGTCCGGGTTTGGCGCTCGCGGTGTCCGGATGCATCCCGACGCCGTCGTCGGTGACGGACAGCGTCCAATTCGGCCCATGCGAGTGATAGTCGACTTTGATTTTGCCTTTACGGTCCCCGGGAAAGGCATGCTTGAGCGCGTTGATGACGAGTTCCGTGACGATCAGGCCGAGGCTCACGGAGACGTCCGCGGCTGTAGTGCTGTCGTCCACGCTGACATCCAGCGACAATTGATTGTGGTCGCGGATCATCGAGGCGCCGATGCTGTTGCAAAGCGCCGTGAAATAGGGCCGCAGGGCAACGTCGCTTGCATCGGATGCCGCGAGCTGCTGCTGCATAGCAGCGACCGACATCACGCGCTGATGCGCGTCGAAAAGATGGTTTCGGGTTTCGTCGGACTGCACCTTGCGCGCGCTCTGCATGAGCACGCTGGCGATGATCTGAAGACTGTTGGCGACGCGATGCTGCAGTTCCTGGAGAAGAACCGCCTTCTCCTTCAACAGATCGTCCTTGAGTCTCTCGGCGATGCGCGCATCGGTGACGTCGGACACCGCGAGAAGCAGGCGGACCTGGTCGTCATTTCCGTATTCGAGCTTCTGGGCGTTCAACACCAGACGCCGGTCCTTGAGCCCGTCGCGTCTGAGGTCGATCTCATAGTCTTCGATTTCGGCAAAGCCCGACGCGGCTGCGGTGAGCAGCGTGTTAAGCTGCGGCACGTCCCATTCGCCGGCGCCAAGCTCCCGCAACGAGCGGTTCGCCACACTGGCCGGATCGATTTGAAACGCACGGCAAAACGATTTGCTCGCCGCAATCAGCGTGAGGTCGCCGTCGAGCAGAAGCAGAGGCGCGGTCGAGGAGGCGACAACCGCCAGCGCGAGATCGAGTGCCACATCTGGTGGCGAAGTCGGACGGGGAGCCATGGCTGCCCCTTTCTGGGAACCGGAGGCTCGCGAAGCGAAAGCCGTACCCGGGAAGAAATTTTTTGAAAGCGACCACCAAGCGCGACTAATGCCGCCGCTCGGTCGTCAGGCGACCTTAGCACAGTTTCCCCCGGGATCGCCGAACAATCGGCGAGGCGTAGGATGTGAGCTAAACAGCTCACTCAATGCAGTTGCAATTTGTTCGGCGGAATAGGGCTTCAGGATGAAACGGCCGTTTGGCGGCAGCTTGTCTGCGATATCCAGCCCCGACGTGACGATCACGTGAATCGGCGGCCAACGGCCGCGAATGGCATGCGCCAGCTTCAGCCCGTCCATCGAACCCGACATGTTGATATCGGTAAAGACTGCCCGAACGTCGCGGCGCTTTTCCAGAATCTCGATCGCCTCGTCGGCATTTCCGGCGTCCAGGCTCGAAAACCCGGCGTCTTCCACCATATGGACGGCGCTTATTCGAATGAGCGCCTCGCTTTCCACGATCAGAACGACCGGCTTTGTCATAGTGTTCTGCGATTATCCAGGCTCGGACGAGCAGAATGCTCGGCCCCAGCAAATGATAACGCACGACGGGCACTTAAGCTCCTTGGCCTTGTTTGACCCCGGCACCTTGAGGGTTCGAGGATCGGCGGCCTTAGTCTCGATGCCCCGCTGCCGCCTGCTTTGCCTCCCCCACGACGCTGTCGAACATCTCCTCCGTGAGCACGCCGGTATTCGTGTTGTAGCGCGAGCAATGATAGCTCGCGATCAGTGCGATGCGGTCGGTATCGTGGCGCGCGCCATGTGCGAAGGGATGATCCTTTTTGGGAATAGCGAGCGCCGACAGCACGCTGTCATGGGCGACGCGGCCGAGCGTCAGCACGGCCCTCAGATTTGGCATGGCCGACAATTGGGCGGAGAGAAACTGCCGGCAGGTGTTGATCTCGACCGGAAGCGGCTTGTTCTCCGGCGGAACGCAACGCACGGCATTGGTGATGGCGCAGTCGACAAGTTCGAGCCCGTCGTCGGCGCGCTTGTCGTAATTGCCGCGCGCAAGCCCCTGCTTGAGGAGCGTCGCGTAGAGCAGGTCGCCGGCATAGTCGCCGGTGAAAGGTCGTCCCGTGCGATTGGCGCCTTGCAATCCAGGCGCCAGACCCACGATCAAAAGCCGCGCGGTCGCCTCTCCGAACGACGGCACCGGCGCATTGAAATAGTCGGGATAGGTCCTGCGATTGGCGCTGCGAAACACCGAAAGTCGCGGACAGAGTTTGCAATTGTGGGGCGGCTCGCCTTCGGTCACGTTTGTATCAGACCAGCGCGCGCCGGAGCGCGCGTTCCAGCACGCGCAACGGCGATTTCGCTTCATCCGCCATGGCCTGCACCGGCAGATAGAAAGTCTGCTCGAACAAATGCTGCCCGCCCATCGCCGCATGCGAGACCTGATCGGTGTAGACGACCCAGGTGGAGCCGGGAGGGAAATGAAATTCGTTCTGGACCGCGTCGCGCTGGTAGTCGTCGCGGCCCTTCATCGAATCGTGGATGTTGAGCATCAGATGATCGTACGCCGTGCGCCGGCCCTTGGTAATGCCCATGGTCTTCATCAGCCACGCACCGCCGGGCAGCGGCTTGGACACTTCGGGCACGAATCGTCGCGCGACATTCTCGAAACGGTCGCCCAGCCGCCAATGCCGGCTTTGCGCCGCCGGATTGACGTTGGTGAACACGCGCAGGATGCGCCGTTCGCCCGCGGGCGAGGACGGAAACGCGTCCACATGCAGGCGGGTGTCGTCCTTGCGCGGGCTTATTTCGCGGCCGCTGATTTCCACGGGACGAAAGCTGGTGCGGCCCCGGATCAGCGCCTGCGAATATTGCGGCGCGAGGCGTTTCACGAGTTCGGTCGCATAGTCGCTGTAGCGGCGCATCATCGCGGCGATCGCCGCGACGTCCGCTTGGCTTCCCTGCGCGTGTTTGACCGCGCCGTTCGTGGGATCGAAGCTCACATTCTTTGCGCCTTTGTCGACGGAGCCGGGTGAAAGATAGCGGGCCTCGGCCGCGGAGAGCGCGAAGGCGAGGCGCGGGAAATAAAGCACCTTGCCGTCTTCCAGCGCGTTCACGGGAGCCGTCGCCATGTTCGTGCGCACGGGTTCGTCCCAGGACGCGATGTCCAGGGTTTCGACGATTTCCGAAATCTCGCGCGCCGGCGCGGCCGTCATGGGGCCTTCCGTTTTCATGCGGGAGACAATAGCGCGCGGAGCCGGATTGCGAAATCCGGTCCGACGCGATCGGAGTGGCTTTACGCCGACTGGGCGTATTGCTGTTGAGGGGCTACGGCGGGAGCTGCCTGTGTCGACCTTGGTCCGCCCTCGCGCATGATCACGGCCTTCAACTCGTCGAGCTCGATGAAATTGTCGGCCTGACGGCGCAGTTCGTCGGCGATCATGGGCGGCTGGGTGCGAATGGTCGACACCACGCTGACTCTGCGGCCCTTGCGCTGCACCGCTTCGACCAGACGGCGGAAATCGCCGTCGCCCGAGAAGATCACGATATGATCCACCATCTCGGCCATCTCCATCACGTCGATGGCGAGTTCGATGTCCATGTTGCCCTTGACGCGGCGGCGGCCCTGGCTGTCGGTGAATTCCTTGAGTGGCTTGGTGACGACCGAGAAGCCGTTATAGTCGAGCCAATCGACAAGCGGACGCAGCGGAGAAAATTCCTGGTCTTCGGCCACGGCCGTGTAATAAAACGCGCGCACCAGCAAACCCTTGCGTGCGAAAAGCTCAAGCAACCGTTTATAATCGATATCGAAGGCAAGGCCCTTGGCAGCGCCATAGAGGTTGGCGCCATCGACGAACAATGCGAGCTTTTCCTGGGGATAGAACAACATGCAACTCTCCGTGTTTAATACGACCGACGAAATCGCGGCCAATTCGGTAATCCCCCCGACGGCCCTCACGCGTTCTAGAATAATCGCGCGCCAATGCAAACGATCAATTTGGGGTATCGCGTGATTTTGATCGCGTTGGGTTCCAATCTTCCGTCGCGCGCGGGTAATTCTACCGAAACATTACGCGCCGCGTTGGAAGCGTTGGCGCAAATGAGCGTGACGCCGACATGGGTTTCCCCGTTCTACGCAACGCCGGCATGGCCGGATCCCGCCGATCCATCCTATGTTAACGCTGTTGCGCGTGTGGAGACGGCACTCGCGCCGGATGCGCTGATGGCGGTGCTGCACGCCGTTGAGCACAACTTCAACCGGGTGCGCGGCGTTCGCAATGCGCCGCGTACGCTCGATCTCGATCTGCTCGATTATAACGGACGCATCGCCGACGGGCCACCGGTATTGCCGCATCCCCGCATGGAATCGCGCGGATTCGTGCTCGTGCCGCTGGCCGATATCGCGCCTCGGTGGATGCACCCCGTTTCGGGCCGCGACGTCCGCGAATTGATCGACGCGCTGCCGGAAGCCGACCGCCAAATCGAGCGAATCGGTTAAGTTCGATTCACGTTAATCTTCGTCTCATGCCGAGGCGGCTGGACGGGTTCTCGAATTCCCGCGCCGGAATGGCTAGGGTGACCTTCTTTTATCGAGAGTTCCGCATGAGACATTTATTCCCGTTCATCGTTCCGGTTCTGCTGATCGCTTTGGTCGTGCGCCGGAGCATGACCTCACGCGCCGTGAGGGTTCAGACGATGTGGATCATGCCCGCGATTCTGTTGAGCGTGGCCTGCGCCACTCTCGCGACCTCCCGGATGCCCGGGCCGATCGCGCTTGCCGCGTTTGTTGTCGCGGCTCTTGCGGGCGGCGGCGTAGGATATTTGCGGGCGCGACATCTGGAATTGTCCGTGGACCCGGAAACCGGCGCCATCTCGAGCAAAGCAACGCCGATCGGCGCGATCCTGATCGTCGGATTGGTCTTGATACGCATCGGGTTGAAATATGCATTTCCGGAGATGGGCGCCAATCCGGGAGGGCATGTGGCCGCCGACGCAATCGTCTGGGCGGATGGCGCGCTGATATTTTCCGCGGCGATGCTGGCGACGCAGGCCATCGAGATCTGGCTTCGCACGCAACCGCTCCTCGCCGAGCATGCCGCGCGCGGCGCGCCGCCGATCGGGCGAAAATAAGTGAGTCTCACGAATGCGCGAGCTTCTGCGTTTGTAGCGCAAGCGTGACGAGGCCCACGCCGTCGACCACGATATGCGCGATGATGTTCGACCATAGGTCGTGCCGCCACAGATAAAGCCCGGCCAGAACGATGGATACCGCCGCGATGGGGATGAGCTGAATCCAGTCGAAATGCAGCGCGTGGCTCAGGACGAAAATGGCTGTCGCGACGACCGCCGCGAACCAGCGCCGGCCCGTGAGAACCGTCAACTGCTCGATGGCAAGCCCGCGAAATAGGATTTCCTCGACCACGCCGGCGCGCACCGCGACGCAAAGCGCGTAAACCGCCGAACCGCCGACAAGCGCCGCGGCCTGCTCATTCGCATGTCCGGGTTGGTGCAGCAGGCTATAAACCACGTAGGCCGCAAGCGCTCCGGCCGCCGCCATCGCTGCCGCACCGCAGATGCCAAAGCCCAGACTGGCTAGGCTGGGTTTGCGCAATCCGATGCTGGCGAGAGTTCGACGTTCCCAGAACAGTGCAATCGCGAGAACGATCGCTCCGTAGAGCCAGATTGCCGATTCCGTGATGACACGCGCCTCTGTCAGGCCGAATCTGGGGACGAGGTTGTGAATCGAAGCCTGCACGGGCACGGAGAACTGAGGGTAAGCGAAGATCAGGATAAGGCTGAGGACAACGACGCCTCTGCGGGTCGCGGGATTAGCGCTCAAGCCCATCTCCCCTGGATTTCGGCAGGATCGCCGATGTCAGCTCTGCAAGCGGAGCACCCCAGATATACCTGTTCTTAAGATATTCCATTGCAACCAATCCGCGCATACCGGCGTTGAATCCGGTTAAGTTCTCCCCGGCTGGCCTAATATGGCGGCAGACTGACCTGATTCGGGCACGAAGGAACTGGACAGACTATAGTAACACGATAGACTAAGCGGTTGTTCGTCAGACGGGCGAACCGCCGGAGGGACTTTGACTATGGCCGAACCGGAAATCAGCGCGTTTGTCGATGGCATCGTGTCCATCGGCACCCATAACAACGTGCATCGGATAGTTTGCTATCGGCTCACGTCCGAAAATCAGCCCGAGCCCACGCTTGAACTTATCATTCCCACTGCGTCGATCGCCGGCTTCATAGCCGCGCTGACGCGACTTTCGGGAGGCGCCCAAGGTTCGCCTGAATCCGCTACCGGATTGAAAAAAGGGTCCGGCCGGACCTAGCCGGCACCGCAAAAGCGCGGCTCACCCGTTTATGAATGGGCTCTATCGCGTTCCGGTGCGTTTCACTTCCGGAGGTACCTGTCATGGCCCAGTATCAGATCGAATGGCGCACAAACGGCGGCGCGAAGCTTAGCGGCTGTTTCTCGCTGCCCGATGACGATGCGGCGATGGCGCTGATCCAGGACGATACGAGAGAGCCTTTTGCGAATGTCGAAGTGTGGCGCGGCGAGAACAGGATCTTCGCCTGGGAGGAACGTGCCGGCTTGGCGTGACCAGACCGCAGCCCAGGACACAGCCAACAACGGCACTCTTGCTCTGGCCGATCCATTTCTATAAGGTCCGCGACCTTCTCGATATTTCAGGCTGGATTCGGCCCCTAAGCTCCTGGCAAACCCAAGGAATTCCGCATGGCTCGCGTTACCGTCGAAGATTGCGTCGACAAAGTCTCCAACCGCTTCGATCTGGTGCTGTATGCGGGATACCGCGCACGGCAGCTTTCGGGCGGAGCGGATCCGATGGTGGACCGCGACCGGGACAAAAACCCGGTCGTCGCCTTGCGCGAAATCGCCGCCAAGGAAATCAAGCCGGACGAGGTCAAGGAAGAATATATCCGCAGCCTCCAGAAGCACGCAGAAGTCGACGAGCCGGAAGAGGCCCGCACCGACGACGATCTGGGCCGCGAGGACCCGCAATACCGGGCCGTCACCGAGGAAGAACTCCTGCGTGCCCTCACGACCGAGGCGCAGCGCCGGGCGGAACCCCAGCCGGAACCCGAAGCCGACTACGAAGAATAGTTGGATCGCTTTCGGTCTGTTTCGATCACCAAAAAGAGGCGGCAGCAGCCGTTGGCCGCGTCTTGCCGACGCGGGTGACGCCGGACTCCTGATTCCGGCAGCGTTTTCCTATATATGCTTGTGAATATGAGTACGCCGACGCAGCCCGCCGAATCCCACGGCCCGGGGCAGGTGCAGCCTACGCCCCCGGTTGCCGCTGTTCCGTTGCCGGAACCTGCGCCGCTTCCCCCCAGACTTCGCGCCAGACGCAAGCTCATGCGGCAGACCGAGTTGGTCGACCGGGTGAAGGCCTACGACCCCGACGCCGACGAGGCGCTTCTCAACCGCGCCTATGTCTACGCGATGACCGCGCACGGCAAGCAGTTCCGCGCTTCCGGCGACCCCTACTTCGCCCATCCCCTCGAAGTGGCCGGTATCCTCACGGAGCTCAAGCTCGACGTGCCCACCATCGTCACCGGGCTGCTGCACGACACGATCGAAGATACCTACGTCACCTATGAGGACGTGAAAGAGAAGTTCGGCGAGGAAATCGCTGGCCTCGTCGACGGCGTCACCAAGCTCTCCAAGCTGGAGCTTTTTTCCGAACGCACCAAGCAGGCGGAGAATTTCCGCAAGCTGATGCTCGCGATGTCGAACGACATCCGCGTGCTGCTCGTGAAGCTCGCGGACCGTCTGCACAATATGCGGACTTTGCATTACCTGGAGAATCCCGAGAAGCGCCGACGCATCGCGCAGGAGACCGTGGACATCTATGCGCCGCTCGCGGGCCGCATCGGCATGCAGGGCTTACGCGAGGAACTCGAAGACCTCGCTTTCGCCGAGCTCAATCCGGAAGCGCGCAATTCGATCGTCACGCGGCTGGCGCGGCTCGATGCGCAATCGGGCGACCGCATCGGCCGCATCGCCGACCAGTTGAAACGCAAGTTCGCCGAGCATGGCATCGACGCATGGGTCTATGGACGCGCCAAGCGGCCTTATTCGATCTGGCGCAAGCTCAAGGACAAGCAGCTTAATTTCGAGTCGCTGTCGGACATTTTCGGCTTCCGCATGATCGTGAAGACGGAAGAGGATTGCTACCGCGCGCTGGGCGTCCTGCACACCAACTGGCACATGGTTCCGGAGCGCTTCAAGGATTTCATCTCCAATTCCAAGACCAACGGCTATCGCTCCATCCATTCCACGGTCATCGGGCCGGAATTGCAGCGGGTCGAAGTGCAGATCCGCACCGAGAAGATGCACGACGTCGCCGAGCGCGGCGTCGCCGCCCATTGGCGCTATCGCGAGCATGTCGACGATCAGGATCGCACGGCGCAGCGCGCTCATGAGTGGCTGCGCGAGATGGTCGATCTGCTCGAGAAAGGCGATTCCGCGGAGGAGTTCCTCGAGAACTCGCGCCTGCACATGTATCAGGATCAGGTTTTCTGCTTCACGCCCAAAGGCGACCTGATTTCGCTGCCGCGCGGCGCCACGCCGATCGATTTCGCCTACGCCGTGCACACCAATATCGGCAACACCACCGTCGGCGCCAAGGTCAACGGCGCGCATGTGCCTCTGCACACGCCGCTTAAGAACGGCGATCAGGTCGAGATCATCCGTACCAAGGATCAGACGCCGTCGCCTCTATGGGAACAGTTCGTGGTGACCGGGCGGGCGCGCGCGGAAATCCGCCGCTTCCTGCGTCATGCGCGGCGCGAGGAACATTCCAATCTTGGGCGAAAGATTCTCGAGAAAGTCTTCGCGGACGCCAATGCGCAATTGACGGACAAGGCCATCAGCGAAGTGGCCAAGAAATTGTCCCTGGCCAAGGCCGACGACGTCTACGCACAGGTGGGACGCGGCGCCTTACGGGCAGACGATGTGCTGCAGGCCGTCTATCCCGAAATCAAGCGCAGTGCGGATCCGAAACGCGCCGGCCAACGCGGCGCGCACAAGGCGATCTCCATTCACGGGCTGACGGAAGGCATCTCCTATCATCTTGGGCAATGCTGCCATCCGCTCCCGGGCGACCGCATCGTGGGCCTGATGGTGCCGGGGGAAGGCGTCGTCATTCACACCATCGATTGCGAGGAGCTGGAGCGCGCGCAGTCGAGCATGGCCGATTGGCTCGATGTGCGCTGGGATACCAACGCCGCCCAGACAGACCTGTCCGTCGCGCGCATTCTCATTCGGGCAAAGAACACGCCGGGCTCGCTGGCGGCGCTCGCCACCGTCATCGGCAACAATGGCGGCAATATCTTCAACCTCAAGATCGCCAACCGCAGCGCGCTGACCTTCGAAATCCTGGTCGATGTCGAGGTGCGCGATGTCGCGCATTTGCAGAACATTCTCGGTGCGCTACGCGTAAACGCGGCGGTCGAATCGGTCGAGCGCCTGCGCGGCCCGCAGACGGGTCCGGAGACGGAAGCGTGACGCCGGATCAGACCCTGGGCGAATTCAAAAAAGCCGGCGCGCTTCTCGAGGGCCATTTCATCCTGTCGTCGGGATTGCATTCCGACATCTTTCTGCAGAAAGCGCTCGTGTTTCAGGATGCCCGGCGCACCGCAAAATTGTGCAAAGCGCTCGCCGCGAAAGTGCGCGAAGAGGTGAAGCAGAAATTCACCGCCATTATTTCGCCCGCCGTCGGCGGCATCGTGCCCGGTTACGAAATGGGACGCCAGCTCGGGTTGCCCGCGATGTATGTCGAGCGGCAGGACGGCAAGTTCCAATTGCGCCGGGGCTTCACGCTCGAGAAGAACCAGCCCGTGCTGATGGTCGAGGACATCGTCACGACCGGTCTGTCGTCGCGCGAATGTCTCGATGCGATCCGCGCGGCCGGCGGAAAGCCCGTCGCGGCCGCGTGCCTGATCGACCGTTCGGGCGGAAGCGCCAAAATCGGCGTGAAACTCGTGGCGCTTGCGAGCGTTAAGTTTCCCGCCTGGGAAGCGGACAAGTTGCCGGCGCATCTGCGCGGCTCGCCAGGCGTGAAACCGGGAAGCAGGGGTCTTGCATGAATCGCCTTCGTCTTGGGGTCAACATCGATCACGTGGCGACCATCCGAAATGCGCGCGGCGGGCGCGATCCCGATCCCGTGCGTGCCGCGAAACTCGCGGCAACCGCCGGCGCCGACGGCATCACCGCGCATCTGCGCGAAGACCGTCGGCATATTTCCGACGAAGACATTTCGCGCCTGAGCCGCGAGATCGACCTGCCGCTTAATCTCGAAATGGCAGCGACCGATGAGATGCTCGCGATCGCGCTCAAGCATCTCCCGCACGCGGCGTGTATCGTGCCGGAGAAACGCGAGGAGCGGACGACGGAAGGCGGCATCGATGCGGCCGGCCAGCACAATCGCCTCGCGCCGATGATACGCCTGCTCGGTCAATCCGATGTGCGGGTGTCGTTGTTCATCGAGCCCGATCAGCGTCAGCTCGACGCGGCGGCGTCTCTCGGCGCGCCGGTCGTCGAGCTTCACACGGGCGCGTATTGCCATGCCGCGGCGGCAGGCCATGTGAAGGAACGCGAGCGTCTGCTCGCGGAAATCCGCGAAGGCGCGCGCTATGGCGCTTCGCTCGGTCTCGAAATTCACGCCGGTCACGGGCTCTCCTGCGAAACCGTGGGACCGGTGGCGGCCATTGCCGAAATCCGCGAACTCAATATCGGCCATTTCCTTGTGGGCGAGGCGATCTTCTGCGGACTCGACGCCTCCATCCGGCGCATGCGCGCATTGATGGACGAAGCGCGCGCCATGGCCGACGGACGAAACACCGCATGATCATCGGCCTCGGTTCCGATCTGATCGACATCCGCCGTGTCGAAAAGAGCATCGAACGCTTCGGCGAGCGGTTCCTGTCGCGCATCTTCACCGACACCGAGCGGCACAAATCCGACGGCCGTCGCCAACGCGCCGCCAGTTATGCCAAACGCTTCGCCGCCAAGGAGGCTTGCGCCAAGGCGTTGGGTACGGGCTTGCGCAAGGGGGTATTCTGGCGGGATATGGGTGTGGTCAATCTGCCGGGCGGCAAGCCGAGTCTCAAGCTGACGGGCGGCGCCTTGCGACGCTTGCAGGAATTGACGCCAAAGGGTCTAACCGCCCAGATCGACCTGACGATCACCGACGATTTTCCGCTGGCTCAGGCGATTGTCATCATTTCGGCTGTGGCTCCGGGGCCGCAGGCGTCGCCCAATGCGTGAAATCGCGAGCCCGCGCCTTGACCTGGGGCCTTCGCTCCCGATTCTCTCGCCCAGGATAGATGGACAATCGATTTGGCCGATATGAACGAGACCGACGAGCCGCACGCGGAACCTTTGCCGGACGAGGCGCCGGTTATTGCGCCGGACTCGCTTGCCGCCGAGCCCGCAGCATCGGCGTCTCTTGACGCCGGCGACCCGGAAGCCGTCGCAGTCGATCCCGCGCCGGCAGCACCTCCCATACCCGAGCCCGTGCAGGCCGCTCCTGCGGCGGTTGCCGTGCCGCCGGCGCCCAAGGCGAAACCCCAGGAAGGCGACTCGCTGATCGAGACGGTCAAGACCATCGTCTATGCGCTCCTCATCGCGCTCGTGATCCGCACCTTCCTGTTCCAGCCCTTCAACATTCCATCCGGTTCGATGGAAGCGACGTTGCTGGTGGGCGACTATCTGTTCGTGGAGAAATTCGCCTACGGCTACAGCAAGAATTCCTTCCCGTTCAGCCCGCCCCTGTTTTCGGGGCGCGTGTTCGCATCGCAGCCGCACCGCGGCGATGTGATCGTGTTCAAGATGCCCAACGCGAATTCGCCGGATTACATGAAAGACTTCATCAAGCGCTGCATCGGCTTGCCGGGCGACCGCATCCAGATGATCAACGGGCAGATCTATCTCAACGACAAGCCCGTGCCGCGAGTGCGCGCCGCGGATTATGTCACGACCGACGATTCCGGCATCGAAACGCACGTGCCGCAATATCGCGAGACTTTGCCCGGCGGAAAGAGCTATCTGACGCTCTATAGCGAACCCGAGGCGAGCGTAAACAACACCGGCGTCTTCGTCGTGCCGCCCGGTCATTATTTCATGATGGGCGACAACCGCGACGATTCCGACGACAGCCGCCTCAATGTGGGCTACGTTCCGGCCGAGAATCTCGTCGGCAAGGCGGAGTTCATCTTTTTCTCGGTCGATGGCGCCCTCTGGCAATTCTGGGAGTGGCCGTGGGATATCCGCTTCAAGCGGATGTTCACCAGCATCGATTGACGTGACGCTCGAAACCTCGCTCGGGCACGTCTTCAAGGATCCGGCTCTGCTGAAGCGCGCGCTGACCCATGCGAGCGCGAGCGCCAAAGCGTCGAACGAGCGACTGGAGTTCCTGGGCGACCGGGTGCTGGGTCTCGTCATCGCCGAAAAGCTGCACAATCTCTATCCGGACGCGCCGGAAGGGGCTCTCGCGCTCAAATTCAACGCGCTCGCCCGCCGCGAGGCTTGCGCTGCCGCCGCGGATGAAGCAGGACTGGCCGACCATGTCATTCTGGCCGCTTCGGAAGCGGCAAGCGGAGGCCGCCGCAAGAGCGCGATCCTCGCGGGAGTTTGCGAAGCGGTGATTGCTGCACTCTACATCGACGGCGGATTCGACGTCGCGCGCGACTTCATCGAGCGCTATTGGGCTAGCGCGTTCGCGACGCTCAACGAAGATATGCGCGATGCCAAGACGGCGTTGCAGGAATGGGCGCAGGGCCGCTCGCGCGGGCCCCGCGACGCACCCGTCTATCGTCTCGTGGGCCGCGAAGGGCCGGATCACGCGCCGCGCTTTGCCGTGGAAGTGTCGCTTGCGGGTCAGGGGGCGGAAATCGGGCAGGGCAGTTCCAAGCGCGAGGCCGAACAGGCCGCGGCAAGCGCGATGCTCGCCCGCCTCAAATCATGACCGAAACCGGGTCTCGACAACATGCCGGATTTGTCGCGGTGATCGGTGCGCCGAATGCGGGCAAATCGACTCTCGTCAACGCGCTGGTGGGATCGAAAGTGTCGATCGTCACGCCCAAGGTGCAGACGACACGCATGCCGGTGCGCGGTGTGGCGATACGAGGCGACGCGCAGATCGTGTTCGTCGATACGCCGGGAATCTTCAAGCCGCGGCGCAAGCTCGACCGCGCGATGGTGAAATCGGCCTGGGCCGGCGCCGGCGATGCGGATGCCGTCCTTGTGATCGTCGATGCGCCGGCGCTCGCAAGCGAACCGAAAGGCTTGGCTGCCATCGACACGCAATCGATCGTCGAGGGCTTGCGCGAGACCAAACGCAAGGCGGCGCTCGTGCTCAACAAGGTCGACGCCATGGCGCGCGCGGAGCTTCTGCCTTTGGCCGAACGGCTGAATGGGGAAGGCGTGTTCGAGCGCGTGTTCATGATCTCCGCACTGAAGGGCGACGGGCTCGACGAGGTGGCCGCGTGGTGCGTCGAAAAAGTGCCGGCTGGTCCGTGGCTTTATCCCGCCGATCAGGCCGCGGACATTCCGATGCGCCTGCTGGCCTCGGAGATCACCCGCGAAAAGCTCTATCTGCGCCTGCACGAGGAATTGCCGTACGCGACGGCCATCGAAACGGAGCAGTGGACGGAGCGCAAGGACGGCTCGGTCAAGATCGACCAGGTGATCTATGTGCAGCGCGAGGGCCAGAAGGCGATCGTGCTGGGCAAAGGCGGCCGCGCGATCAAGGCGATCGGGGAAGCGTCGCGGCGCGAACTCGAGGAGATGCTGGGCCGTCGCGTGCATCTGTTCCTGTTCGTGAAGCTGCGCGAAAACTGGGCCGAGACGCGCGAGCATTACGGCACGATCGGCCTCGAATTCCCGGAAGAGTAGTCCCGCGATGGAATGGAGCGACGAGGCCATCGTGCTGTCGGTGCGTCCCTTTGGCGAAACCTCCGCCATCCTGGAGACGCTGACCCGCACGCATGGCCGTCACATGGGCATCGTGCGAGGAGGCGCATCGCGCAGCCGGAAGCCGACCCTTCAACCCGGCAATACGTTGCTTGCGCATTGGCGTGCGCGGCTGTCCGAACATCTCGGCAATTTTTCCATCGAGCCGGTGAGATCGCGCGCCGGCGACATGCTGGACAGCGGCGATGCACTGGCCGGTCTGAACGCATTTGCGAGCGTGGCGAGTGCGGCGCTGCCGGAGCGCGAGCCGCATGAGAACGTCTTTCATGCGGCCGAGATTTTGCTCGATGCGATCGCTGTCGACGATTTCGCGCATTGGGCGCCTCTTTATGTGCGCTGGGAAGCGGGGTTGCTGGAGGCGCTCGGCTTCGGCCTCGATCTCACGCGTTGTGCGGCAACGGGCGGGGTCGACGACTTGATCTATGTGTCGCCCAAGAGCGGCCGCGCGGTATCGGCCGCGGCCGGCGAGGCCTATCGCGAGCGCTTGTTCGCGCTGCCGCCTTTCCTGCTGGGCTCGCAGAACGCTTCGCCGACACGCGCCGACATCGCGGCGGCCCTGCGCCTGACAGAATATTTCCTGCTGGAGCGGGTTCTGGCGCCGCACAACCGCGAAATGCCCGCCGCACGCCTGAGGCTGGATGATCTTGCAGCACGCGAATCGGAATAGTTTGCGGTGTCGGAATGAAAGGTTTTAACGCAGGGGACGCAGAGGGTTCGCAGAGGACGCGGGGTAAAAGAAGTTGCAGTGGTTTGCATGAGGAGATTTGTTTGCGCGCTTTGCGCGCAAGAAAAACGGACAAATCACGATGCTGGGGGCAACGCGCTGCCGCCTCTGCGTCCTCTGCGCTTCCTCCGCGACCTCCGCGCTAGAATCTTCTAATACGACCACACTTACAAACTCACCACGGACAGAACATGGGCGAATTGCCGATCAAGGACGACATCAGGCCGGAGCAGCTGAGCAAGGCTCTGAGCGAACGCTATCTTGCTTACGCACTCTCCACGATCACGCAGCGCGCGCTGCCGGATGCGCGCGACGGGCTAAAACCCGTGCATCGCAGGCTGCTGCATGCGATGCGCGAACTGGGGCTCAATCCGCAGTCCGGATTCAAGAAATGCGCCCGCGTGGTGGGCGACGTGATCGGCAAGTTCCATCCCCATGGCGACCAGTCGGTCTATGACGCGCTGGTGCGCCTCGCGCAGGATTTCGCGGTGCGCTATCCGCTCGTTGAGGGGCAGGGCAATTTCGGCAATGTCGACGGCGATAACGCCGCCGCAATGCGATACACCGAAAGCCGGCTGACCGAAGTCGCGCAATCGCTGCTGGACGGGCTCGACGAAAACGCGGTCGATTTCCGTCCCACCTATTCCGGCGAAGACGAAGAGCCCGTGGTGCTGCCGGCCGCATTCCCCAATCTGCTGGCCAACGGCTCGAGCGGCATCGCGGTGGGCATGGCGACCTCCATTCCGCCGCACAATCTGGGCGAGCTGTGCGCGGCCGTCATGGCGCTGCTCGAAAACCCCAACACGCAGGACCGCACGCTGCTCAAATTCGTCAAAGGGCCCGATTTCCCCACCGGCGGCATCATCATCGACGACGCGGCGTCCATTGCGGAGACCTACAAGACGGGCCGCGGCGGCTTCCGCGTGCGGGCCGCCTGGTCGCGCGAGGAAAGCGGACGCGGCGCCTATCAGATCGTCGTCGACCAGATTCCCTATGGCGTGCAGAAATCGAAGCTGATCGAACGCATCGCCGAACTGATCGAGCAGAAGAAGCTCGCGTCACTCGACGACGTGCGCGACGAATCCGCCGAAGACGTGCGCATCGTGCTGGTGCCCAAGAGCCGCGCGGTCGATCCGGAATTGTTGATGGAGCAGCTGTTCCGGCTCAGCGATCTCGAAACGCGCATTCCCCTCAACATGAACGTGCTGGACGGCGGGCTGGTGCCGCGGGTGATGAGCCTGCGCGAAGTCCTGATGGCGTTCATCGCCCATCGCCGCGAGGTGCTGGAGCGGCGCACGAGCCATCGCCTCGCAAAAATCGCGACGCGACTCGAAGTGCTCGAAGGTTATCTGCTCGTCTATCTCAATCTCGACAAGGTGATCAAAATCATCCGCACCGAGGACGAGCCCAAGCCCAAACTGATGAAGGCGTTCTCGCTCTCGGAAGCGCAGGCCGACGCGATCCTCAACATGCGGCTGCGCTCCTTGCGCAAGCTCGAAGAGATGGAGATCCGCGGCGAACACGCCAATCTCGCCAAGGAGCAGAAAGAGCTCAAGAAACTGCTGGGTTCGGAGGCGATGAAATCCGCCCGCCTGATCGAAGAAACGAAGGCGATCGACGCGAAATTCGGGCAAAAGACCGCACTCGGAAAACGCCGCACCAAATTCGCCGACGCGCCTGCGATCGCCGACGAGGCGGCCATCCTCGAACAGATGGTCGAGCGCGAGCCGATCACGGTGGTGTGTTCCGAGAAAGGCTGGTTGCGTTCGCTCAAGGGCCACCAGGAGCCAAGCGACACGATCAAATATCGCGAAGGGGATCGCCAGAAATTCTGGATTCACGGCGAGACGACCGACAAGCTGATGATGTTCGCGACCGACGGCCGCTTCTTCACGCTGGATTGCTCCAAGCTGCCGGGCGGGCGGGGCAACGGCGAAGCGATCCGCACCTTCATCGACCTGCCGCCGGAAGCCGATCTGGTGGCGATGTTCGTCCATCGCGACGGCCGCAAGCTGCTGCTCGCCGCCACCTCCGGCCACGGTTTCGTCACCAATGAAGACGACGCGGTGGCGCTCAAGCGTTCCGGCAAGCAGGTGATGAATGTGTCGATGCCTGCGGAGGCCGTGGCTTGCGCGTTCGTCGACGGCGATTTCGTGGCCGCGATCGGCGAGAACCGCAAACTCGTTCTCTTCCCGCTCGCCGAAGTCCCGGAACTCGCCCGCGGCCGCGGCGTGATCCTGCAACGCTACAAGGACGGCAAGCTGCTCGACGCCGCGGTGTTCGCGTGGAAGGAAGGCTTGAAGGACCAGAACAACCGCACCTGGACCCCCGCCGAACTCAAAGACTGGAAAGCGGCCCGGGCACAAGCGGGGAGACTGGTGCCGAGAGGGTTCGCGAAGAGTGGACGGTTTGGGTGAGGCGGCGTTCGCCGAATGCAAGCTCGGTTAGATGTACGCGCCTCCCTACACTCTCCATGGGCGGGCTTGACCCGCCCACCCAGCCGGCGAGCGTCTGCGAGCCGAATGAATATTTGACAATCATTGGATATGGTCAAATCCAATCCAGAACCGAATGATTGGTCAGTGCGCAAATCGAATGACAAGTGCGCTGTATTTCGCTAATTTGCCCGCACGCACGCAGCACCAGAGGCTTTCATGATCGACTTGACGAATGCCTATTGCAACAAAATTTCGACGAAATGCCCGCGATGCAACGAATTTCTTTTCCGGATCACAGCTGACGGAAAGTTCGATCGCGTATACTGCCTAACGCACAAGCTGGGCGGCGATTGCAAGTGCGTGGTGACGCAGGGCGCGGTCCTCGAACCTTATGCTCTTTCGAATTGGGATATCGACGCAATCATCAATAAGTTCGGATTGTTGCGCCGCGACGATCTATTGACGGGATGATGGCCGGGTGACCACCAAGCCAGCGAGCGTGCGTGATCGGATTGATCCAACCGTCCCGAGCCGAATGACGCTCGACAGCATCCATAATACAGATGCAATCACGCATTCCACTTCGCCAGCAGATCGTCCCAGTTGGGGTTTGTCTTTTCGATCATCGCGATCTTCCATGCGCGTTTCCATCTCTTGATATTCGTCTCGCGCTGAATCGCGGACGAATAGAGCGCGTGCCACTCGTACCAAACGAGTCGCGTAACGTTATATTTTCTAACGAACACAGAGCCTCTACCGCTTCTGTGTTGTTCCATGCGCACCGGGATGTCCGCAGTTACACCCGTATAAAGCGTGCCGTTTCGTTTGCTGGCCAGGATGTAAACAAAGCCGCCGGGCATAGTCTCCGGTCCTTCGCCGTCCCAGCATCTTCGTCATTCGCCGCGCGGACGCGCGGCGGCTGGGTGGGCGGGTCGAGCCCGCCCATGGAGGATAGGGGGAGAATGTCTCGCCTATTTGTCTAAAGTTACGCAATTCACCGACACCTGCGCGAAAGCGAATATAAAATGTACGATTTCTATCAGTGTCAGGATGGATTTTCTGACCGCTTTGTTTTCAAGCGTGTGGCGCTCAACTTCAACGGCGAACCGATGCCGATTTGTTTTTGCCTACCGCCTTGCGCAAGGCTTGCAGGCTTTCGACCTCGGTCTTCAGCGCCCGGTAGCGCGCATCGATGCTGTCGCGCCGGGCCTTCGGCAACGATGCAATGACGGCGTTTAGAGTGCGGCCCATGTCATTTGCCTTTATTGCTCGCCAACCGACTTAAGGTGATGCGCTCCCCCCACTTCTCAATGGGCGGGATTGATCCGCCCATTGAGAAGTGGGGTGAGTGTCTCGCCTATTTGTCCAAAGTTGCGCAGAGAATGCCGATAACCCGATTTACTGCACCCCTTGCACCAATGTGATCGTGCGGTCGTTCATCGTCCAGGTGTCGCCGACCTTGTGCGCGGTCCAGGGTGTGCACAGCGGGTTGGTGACTCCCGGCGGCGGGGTTTCGTAGGTGCGGCAGAGCTGACCCTTGTCGTCGAATGCCCATGTGCCTTTGAGCGCCATCGATCCCATCGGGCTTGAAGCCGTGCCTTCGAATGTGTGATCGGCCTTGTAGTGGACGTGAACCTCGCCCATCGCGCCTTTTGAGACGATCGTGTTGCCGTACAAACCGGCCATGATGTCATCCGCGAACGCCAACGATGTCGACGCCAGCAAGGCCGCAGCGCCGATGATAAATGCACGCATGAATGTTCTCCCCTCGATATTGGCGCGCGGACGCTAAAGCAAAAGCGGGCCGGGGAAAAGGCTCTCTATTCCCGCCGCAGTTTCGCCAGCGCCTCCGGAAAACGCCGCGACAGGGGGACGTTGAGGGTTTCAAGTTCGACCGCGTAGTCGCCCGAGCCTTCGGGTTTCAGGGCCGTCACCCGTTCCGCGTTGATCAGCCAGGAGCGATGCGTGCGCACGAAGCCGCGCGGCCCCAGTTCGCTTTCCAGCGCTGATAAAGGGGTGCGCATTAGCAGGCGGCGGCCGTCCCGCAGCACGAACTCGACATAATTGCCCGCCGACGCGATCGCGAGAATGTCGTCGAGCCGAACGCGCGTGAGCTTCGCGCCGTCGCGGATGTCGAAGGTGCGCAAGCGAACCGGCCCCGCGATCAGGGTCTGCTGGCGCAGCAAGTGATCGACCAGCGTGAAGAAGCCGAAAAACAGGACGTAGCCGAGCGCATCCTTGCGGAATTCGTAGAGGAATTGCGGAACGAACGCGCCAAAATGGTAATGGGCGCCGGCAATCCGATAGATCAGTTTCCGGACCAGCACGAAGCCGCCGACATGGCCCAACGAAAAGGCGAGTGCGACGGGGATATGAATAAGGAGCTTCCAGCGCGGGCGAACCAGCGGCGGCGCAATTCGCCATCCGAGCCACGGCAGCCAGAAGAACAGAAGCAGAGTGAACCAGCTCGCGGCTTCTCCAATCAGCGGCGCCACCAGGGGGTGGCCGGCAACCTCATGCTGATCCGTGATGACGTTGATCGTGTTGACCACGCCCACGATTGCGGCCGCAATCGCGAACGAATACAGGAATGTGCGCCAGGCCGTTGTCCCGGATTCGTCGCCGCTCATCCCTAGCCATTGCCGCGCAACACCGAATAGGCGCAGCCTGTCCCGCGGCGCTTCATCTTGATGGGGCGGTTTGGCAGAAGTTTCGACGGTCACGGACACGCGGAGCCCTCAAGGCGGCAGCGCGGTACCATAACGGCAACGGAGGGGAGCGTGGAAATGAGAATGCACAGACGAACCTTGTTGAAAAGCATGGCAGCGACGTTTGCGCTGCAGCCCTTCGCAGCCGCTTCGGCCGGGGCCGCGAGTGTCATGCGGCGCGTACGACCCTCCGATCCCGCATGGCCGGGTTCGACCGCCTGGGCCAAGCTCAAGGATGCGGTCGGTGGAAACCTGATCGAAGTGCAGGCACCATTTGCGTCTTGCGCCGCTGATCCGAAAGGCCCGGTGTGTGCCGACGCGCTGAAAAACATGCGCAATCCGTTCTGGGTGGGAGATCAGCCCGGCGGAACGCAAGTTTCGGGCTGGTATAATGCCTGGTCGCCCGCGCCAAGCGTCTATGCAATCGAGGCGCGCAACACGGCCGATATCGTCGCGGGCGTGAATTTCGCGCGCACGAACAATTTGCGGCTCGTCGTCAAGGGCGCGGGCCATTCCTATCTGGGCACGTCCAACGCGCCGGATTCGCTGCTCGTATGGACGCGCGGCATGAACAAGGTGACCGTCCACGATGCGTTCGTGCCGAAAGGCTCGACGGACGCAGCCGTGCCCGCCGTGAGCGCCGAAGCGGGCGCCATCTGGATCGACATGTACCATGCCGTGACTCTGGAGGCCGGACGATATGTGCAAGGCGGCGGCTGCACGGATGTGGGTGTCGCAGGCCTCGTTCAAGGCGGAGGTTTCGGCTCGTTCTCGAAAGGCTTCGGCACGGGCGGCGCCAGCCTGCTCGAAGCGGAGGTTGTCACCGCCGACGGAGAGGTGCACATCGTCAATGCGAATAACGAACCCGAACTCTTCTGGGCGCTGAAGGGCGGCGGCGGCGGCACATTCGGAATCGTCACGCGCTTCACGTTGCGCACGCATGAGCTGCCGAAATTCCTCGGCTATGGCGGCGGCAAGATCAAGGCGCATTCGGATGCGGCTTACAGGCGGCTGATCGAACAATTCCTCGGCTTCTATCGCGAAAACCTGTTCAATCCGCATTGGGGCGAGCAGGTCCATTTCGGCTCGGACAATATGTTCGAAATCTCCATGGTGTGTCAGGGGCTCACGCCCGATCAGGCGAAGGCCGCGTGGCAACCTTTCTTCGATTGGGTCAATGCAGCATCGCAGGACTACGACGTCGGCAGCGGTCTCCATGCGAATGCGTGGCCCGCGAAAGAGTGGTGGGACGTACCGAACAATCCTTCGATGATTCCCGACTCGCGGCCGGGTGCACCAAGCTGGCACGGCTGGTGGCAGGGCGATCAGGGACAGGTCGGCGCATATCTTCACGGATATGAATCCCTGTGGCTGCCCCAGGCCTTGTTGCAGGACGACCTTAAAAAGCAACTCGCCGACGCGATTTTCGCCGCAAGCCGGCACAAGCAGGTGCAGTTTCATTTCAACAAGGGAATCGCGGGCGCTGTACCGGAGGCGATCGCGGCCACATTGCAGACGCCGATGAATCCCAAGGTGGTGGATGCGTTCACGCTCGTCATCATCGCCGACGGCGAAGCGCCTGGCTATCCGGGTCTTCCCGGCGCATCGGTCAATCTGAATGCCGCCAAGGACGACGCGCACGCCATCGATGCCGCCGCGGCGGAGTTGCGAAAGGTCGCACCGAATTCCGGCTCCTATTTCAATGAAACGAATTATTTCAATCAGAACTGGCAACAGGAGTATTGGGGCGCGAACTATCCAAAATTGCGCGCGATCAAGAACAAATACGATTCGGGCGGACTCTTCTTCGTGCACCACGGCGTCGGCAGCGAAGACTGGAGCGCGGACGGATTTACGCGGGTGGGGTGAACCAGGCAGCTGGCTCTAACCCCCTGCCGGCGCGAACGCCTTCGTGATTTCCGGCAGATCTTCGAGCGAGGGAAGATAGGTCGGCGCGCGCCGCGCGGGCATCGCCTTCTCGAAGGCCGCACCGAGCGCCAGCAATTTCGCTTCCGACCACGCTGGCCCGATGAACGAAATTCCCACCGGCAAGCCGCGCACCGCACCCATCGGCAGCGTCAGATGCGGATAGCCGGACGTCGCCGGAAAGAACGACGCCGAATATCCGCCGCCGTCATGCGGCACGACATCGATCCGGACCGACGGATCCCGGGTGACTTCCACCAGGGCATCGACACGATTGTCGGCAAAAATCGCATCGAGCGTGCTGCGCGAGAAATCCCGCAAGCGATCGCGGGCTGCGACATATGCCGGATCGGAAAGATCGCCGAGCGTCTGGGCCTGCTCGAAAATCTCCTGACCGAACAGCACGGTCTCGCGCGGTGTGGCGTTGTCGAACGCGATCAAGTCGGCGAGGCTCCGCACCTTTCCTTCCTGCGGAAGACCGGCGAGATAGGCGTTGAGAGCGTGCTTCAGCTCATATCCCAGAACGACCAATTCCATTTTTTTGATATCGGGCGGCGCGGACGGATTCTTGACCTCGACAATCTCGGCGCCTGACGCCTTCAGAGCGGCTATGGCGTGGGCATAAATCGCATCCGTCTCGTCGGCACCGACGCCGCTCTCGGCCGGAACGACGGCGAGCCTGTGGCCCTTGAGAGACGCGGCCGTCAAAGCGGCGGAATAGTCGCTCCTGCGCGCATCGGCGTCGGCCGTTGCCCGATCGGCCGGATCGGTTCCGGCCATCACGGAAAGCAGGATCGCCGCATCCGCAACGTTGCGTGTCAACGGTCCCGGCGTGTCCTGGCTGTGGGAAATGGGCACGATATGTGTGCGCGACAGCAGCCCCAGCGTGGGCTTCAGCGCAACGATCCCGTTGATCGAGCCCGGACAAACGAGCGATCCATCCGTTTCGGTGCCGATGGCGGCGGCGGCAAGGCTTGCGGACACCGCAACCGCGCTACCTGCGCTCGAACCGCACGGGCTGCGGTCCAGCACATAGGGATTCTTCGTCAACCCGCCGATGGCGGACCAGCCGCTGATCGAATGCGAGCTTCGGATGTTCGCCCATTCGCTGAGATTGGTCTTGCCCAGGATGACGGCCCCGGCAGCGCGCAGCTTTGCCACGATAGGCGCATCGCGATGTGTGATGTTGTCGGCCAGCGCGAGCGAACCGGCCGTGGTCGGGATGGGATCGGCCGTTTCGATATTGTCCTTGATGAGGATGGGAATACCATGAAGCGGCCCTCGCGGTCCACCCGCTTTGCGCTCCTCATCAAGCGCGCGCGCAATGGTCAACGCGTCGGGGTTGAGCGAAATCACGCTGCGGAGCGCGGGACCATTGCGGTCGATGGCCTCGATGCGTGCGAGATAGGCGTGCACGAGCCCTTCGGACGTGACGCGTCCTGCCGCCATGTCCGCATCGAGCACGGCAATGCTCTTCTCGGACACGTCATACGGCGCTGCCGAGGCGGCGCTAGCCATGACGACCGAAGCCAGAAAGACGATGAACCATCGCATGCACGTTGTTCCCCCATCCCGCGAACCGCGGCGCTGCTCACTTTGGCCGACATCGTCCGGTCGAGCGGAGCCCGGATCGGAGCAGATGATAGCGTCTCTCGACGGCCGGTTGAAACCCGGGACACCGTCAGGGAGAGTAACTGGAGTGTTTCCCTCTACCCCGTCGGGGGAGAGGGCAGGGTGAGGGGGTGCTCGTGAAGCGCGCGATGCCTAAAAGATTTGACGCGGCACGAGCGCCCCCTCACCACTCGCGCGAAGATGCGCTCGCCGCCTCTCCCCCGATGGGGGAGAGGCAATAAACCGAACGCCAGTCACGCTCATGCCACTTCCGGAGTTTTCGCCATGACCTTCAAAGATATCCTCTACACCACGGACGGGCCGCTTGGCGTGATTGTGCTCAACCGGCCGGAATTCAGGAACGCGCAGAGCTATCGCATGCTCGACGAGATCGATGCGGCGTTCGCGCTGGCCGAGAAAGACAAATCCGTGCGCGTCATCGTGGTGCGCGGCAGCGGCGGGAATTTTTCGTCGGGCCACGATCTCGGCACGCCGGATGCGCTCGCCTATGCCGCCGCGCTGGGGGCTGCGCCGGGCATCGAAACCTACGACCAGTTCAAGAAATACAATCTCGATCTGCTCGTGCGCTGGCGCAATTGCCCCAAGCCCACCATCGCGATGGTCGAAGGCTATTGCATCTATGCGGGCTGGATGCTCGCCGCCTGTTGCGACATCGTCTTCGCGGCGGAGGATGCGTCGTTCCTGCCGGGCTTCGTCGAATATATGTCGATCCCGTGGGACATCGGCGTCAAGCGCGCGAAGGAGATCGTGTTCGAGAGCAGGTTCCTTTCGGCGGAGGAGGCGCGCGAATTCGGTTTCGTCAATCGCGTGCTGGCGCCTGCCGATCTCGAGCGCGAAACCTTGGCCTATGCGCGCCGCGCGGCGGAGAATTCGCCTTTCGCGCTGCGCTTCGCGAAGATCCAGATGAACAAGGCGCAGGATGCGCAAGGTTATACGCAGGCGCTGGAAGACTCGTTCGGCGATTACGTGGCGATGAAAGACATGCGCGGCGAGGCGACGCGAGTCGAAGGTCAGCGGCGGCTTGCGACGGTCGATCTCGCGGTGAAGGGCAGACGAGGGGAGCGGTTCGGGTTGAAGAAGGAGTGAGCAATGAGTTTGCCCCGTAACGCCGGCCGCTCTTTGCCGCGCCGACAATTCTGTTAGGGTGCCTGCCAGAGGAAACGCCCGAAGAGGCTTCATGACCGACCAAGCCGTCCCGGCTGAAGAAACAGCCGTCATCGACGCACCCAACCCCACCGTTCTCGGCGCCCATTTCTCGAACGGCTACCGGACTTACGTTCTCGTCGTGATGATGCTGGTCTATGTCGTCAATTATCTCGATCGCCAGATCCTCGGCATCCTCGCGCATCCCATCAAGATCGAATTCCATCTCACGGATTTTAAGGTGGGAATATTGGGCGGGCCGGCCTTTGCCGTCGTCTATGCGGTTCTGGGCATTCCGCTGGCGATTTTCGCGGACCGGCTCAATCGGCGAAACGTCATCGCCGCATCGCTCGCCGTGTTCAGCTTCATGACGCTGGTCTGCGGCCTCGCAATGCAATATTGGCAATTGGTGCTGGCGCGGTTTGGCACCGGTGTAGGCGAAGCGGGCACATCGCCGTCGATCAATTCCGTGCTGGCCGATCTTTATCCGCCGGAGAAGCGCGCTTCGGCGCTCGCCTTCTATTCGGCGGGTCTCAATATCGGATTGCTGGTTGCGTTCTTCGGCGGCGGCTGGATCGCGCAGCATTATGGCTGGCGCAATGCGTTTTTCGCTTCGGCCATCCCGGGTTTGCTGTTGGGACTGTTGGTGCTGACCACGGTGCACGAGCCGAAACGCGGCCAAGTCGAAAACCTCGTCGATACCGCCAAGACCGCGAGCCTCTGGGCCGTCATCCGTGTGTTGTGGGCGCAACGCTCTTTCCGCTGGATTGCGCTCGGCACGGGCATGAGTTCGTTCGGCGGCTACGCCGGCATCATTTTCATCCCGACATTTCTACAGGTCTCCCATCACATGACGTTGTCGGAGATCGGCATTGCGCTGGCGCTGCTCGCAGGCGCGGGCGGCGCAATCGGCACTTACATGTCGGGTGTCTTCGCCGACCGTTACGGCAAGAACGACATCCGCTGGAATATGTATGTGCCGATCGTGGCGACGTTCATCGCCATTCCGTTCGCGCCAATCTTTTATCTCGCACACAGCACGGCGATCGCGCTCGCAGCCGCCATCGTACCGACATTGATGGGGGCGTCCTATATCGGACCGGCCTATTCCGTCACCCAGAGTCTCGTGCCGCTGCGAATGCGGGCCCGCGCCATCGCGATCCTGCTGTTCATCCTCAACATGATCGGGCTCGGCCTCGGGCCGCCCGGGGTGGGCAAGATCAGCGATCTGCTCACGCCGGCTCTCGGCCCGAATTCGCTGCGCTGGGCCCTGCTCAGCACCGTCATCACCGGCCTGATCGGCGCCTATTGCTACTGGCGCGCATCCCGGACCCTCAAGGCGGACATGGCGAAATACGCCGCCTAGGCCACGGAAGTTAACAATTTCCGATTGCCTGGCAACCAAATTGCAGCGATGCTGTTAACCTCAGAACGCTCGGGAACGAGACGGAGGCGGCCGAAAGGCCTATTCTAGGGCGGATTTCGGGCATTTCTGTAAGTGCGAGCGGCATGGGTGCGTTAAGACAACTGAGCGCGATTTTTCTCGTGACGGCCTCGGCCTTTACGATTGCGATCGCCATGCAGGACCATCCTGTCCTGAAAATGGACACGCAGGAAGCCGCACGTCTCACCTGGGAACAGAGCGTCCAGGCGGCAGTCGCGCTCAACGACGACGTGATTCAGCCCGGCTGGAAATTCGCCCGCGCGGAAAGCGTGGTGCTGGAGCAGAAGATCGCGTCCGAATTCAGCTCGCCACCGAAAGAGGTCGCGCGAGCGCAACCGGCTGGCGCGATTCCCCATCCGATTCCGCGGCCCCGCGTCGCCGAACTCGCGGCGCCGGCGCCTGCGAAACATCCGCAGGTCGCGACGGTGCAGGCGCCTCCCGCGACTCCGGCGCCGACCGAGACTCGTCCGGCGCCTGCGTTGCGGCCCAGCGTTCCCGAGACGATGCCCGAGCCCCAGGTCGCATTGGCCTCGCCGCCGAAACGGATGGAGCTTGCCCCGCAAGCGACAGTACCGGCCGCCGCACCCGCGCCGAGCGTGACGCCGGAAACCGCATCGCCCGTGCCCAATCTGCCGGCGCCGAGCCCGGCGGAACTGGTGCGCGTCGAGCAGCGCCTGAAAGACAGCCTGACGAGCGAGATGCTCGCGAATTTCGATCTGTTTCTCTATGTGAGCAAAGCCGATTCCGGCCCGTGGTCGCAGCGCATGTTCGTGTTCGAGAAACAGCCGAGCGGCGATCTCGTATTGTTCAACACCTGGCCGGTTTCCACGGGCCGCGAGAAAATCGAATTCAACGCGAGCGGCGCCAAGCTGCCGAGCTTCACGCCTGCCGGCTATTACGAACTCGATCCCAAGCGCCTCTTCCCGCATTACCGCTCGGTGCAATGGAACGAGCCGATGCCGTACGCGATGTTCTTCAACTGGGTGAAGGACGGCAACCAGACGGGCCTCGCAATTCACGCAGCGACGGGCGACGACGTAGCACTTCTGGGAAACCGCGCGAGCGCGGGCTGCGTGCGCCTCCCGCCCGAAGCCGCGCGTCAATTGTTCACGCTCATCCGAGCGCAATATCGCGGCCTCGCGCCGCGCTTCGCGGTGGACCGCCGTACGGGCACGATGAGCAACGAAGGTATCCTGCTGCACGATCCCAGCGGCAAGCTGCAGCTCGCCCAAGGCTACAAGGTTCTTGTGTTCATCGAGAATTACGGCGGCGACAACGTCGTGGCCGCGTTGTTCTGATCGGGTCGGGGCCGCCCGTCAAGCGTGGCCGGTGATGAGCCAGATCAGAATAATGACGGGAACGGGCACCCCGATCATCCACAACAGACACGATCTCATGTGCCACCTTTTTTCGACGCCTCACGAGAGACAATGGGCCACCGCCGAGGGGGTTCCCGCAAGAGGGCAGCCCTGACATTTGGGTGAGCCCGGCCCGGCCGGGACCGTCTATTGACACCCTCGCCCAATTGCCCGATATCCGCCGGCCGCGGCCGGAAAAGCGTGAGATTTCCGAGTTTTGGGGGAATGTCCCGAGTGGCAAAGGGGGCGGACTGTAAATCCGCTGGCTACGCCTTCGTAGGTTCGAGTCCTACTTCCCCCACCATCATAGTACAGGGATCGGGAATCAGGGATCAGGTATCAGAAGGTTTTTGGTTTTTGATCCCCGATACCTGATAACTGATCCCTGCTTCCGCGGGTGTAGCTCAATGGTAGAGCAACAGCCTTCCAAGCTGATGACGAGGGTTCGATTCCCTTCACCCGCTCCAACCTTCGCTCGCGAAGCGAGTGAAGGTTGTCACGCCGGAGCCCAAAGGGCGAAGGCGGACTGGTTGCCGCGAGCTTCGGTCGGCAAGCCAACCTTCGCTCGCGAAGCGAGTGAAGGTTGCCCTCCGTAGCCTTGGCGAAGGAGGGCCGGTGAAACACCCACGCAGCTTCGGTCGGCAGGCCATCCTGCTTCGCGCGTTCCGCGCTTCGCAGGACGAGCGCCGTTTACGATCGCGAAGCTGGTTGCCCTCCGTAGCCTTGGCGAAGGAGGGCCGGTGAAACACCCGCGCAGCTTCGGTCGGCAGGCCAGTACTTAACAAATTCCGGGGTTCGTTTTTGACAGCCTTTTTACAGTTTCCGTTCGCGGTTCGGACCCCGTTCTGGCGGCTTCGCCGCGTTCCATACGGCCATTCCGGTCCAACAAAATTTCATCGCGCTTGACGTATTTGTCGATCGGCCGTTCGACCGCGACCCCGTGACCAAAAATAACGAGAACACCCCACCAACGAAATCCATGGATTTTCTATAAGGCGCCCGCCTTCTTGCGCCGCGGATCGATCCGCTTCATGCTGCGAAGGCTTTCCAATGCACTCTAATGATTCCGGACAGACTCCAAGAGTTCGGGTCCTTCGAATGCGCAGCTCACTCATATAAATCGGCGCCGGATCCGAAAGCGAAGCTCGTGCGATGCCCGGAGGTTCTCCCGCAAACTCGAACGCCAAACTGCAGGCCTGTTTGCGCGAAGTGGATACGGCATTCCGCAAAAACGATATGCCGGCGGCGATGCGACTCTCGCACCAGGCGATTGGCGCGGGTCTTGAGCATCCGCGGCTGCTTGTCTTCGCCGCTTACCATGAACTCCGGGAAGGCTCTCCCGATCAGGCCCTCCAATTGGCTACACGCGCCCGCGCGCTCAGTCCCAGAGATGTGGATGTTCTCAACGCGGTAGGAAATTGCCTCGCAAGGCTGGAGCGTTTCCGCGAAGCCGTGAAAATGTTCGATGCCGCACTTCGCGAAGCGCCCGGCGCCTATCTCGTACGCCACAACAAGGCTTCGGCACTGCAATCGCTGCAGGAACTCACGCGCGCGCGCGTCGAATTCGAACGCGTGATCGAGGCGCAACCAAACCACGTGGAAGGTTTGACGAGTCTTGCCGATCTTGCGATGCAGCGGGGCGATGTGGACGCTGCCCGAAACTACGCCGAGCGCGCATTGCGGGTCGATCCGCTTCACGATGCGGCCGGCCTCGAGTTGGTCCGAGCCGATATCGAACATCGCGAGTTCGAAACGGCGTTGAAACGCTTAAGCAGGATCGTGCAGCGAAACACACTCGGCGCGAAACAGCTTTCTATCGCGCAAGGCTTGGCAGGAGACGCCTATGACGGTCTCGGTCGGCTGTCAGACGCCGTCCGCTCTTACTCTCAATCCCGTGCGACGCAGCGATCCGCACACAAAGCGCAGCTCGAAGATCGGGAGAGCGCGGCGGCTCTCGTGGCGCGCCTGACTGCGTATTTCCGCAATGCGCCGCAGGACGCCTGGCATATTTCCGCCGACGGTGTGGAAACCGACCCCGTCGAAACTCACGCCTTTCTCGTCGGCTTTCCCCGTTCCGGCACGACATTGTTGGAGCAAATTCTCGCGGGCCATCCGGATGTCGAAGTTTTGTCGGAGCGAAGTTGCCTCGTCGACGCCCAGAAAAGTTTCACGATTCCGCCTGACGGGATCGGTCGGCTGGCAGGCCTGAAGAGCCTGGAACTGGCGCCTTTTCGTGCAGCGTATTGGTCGCGGGTTGCCGAAGAAGGCGCAAGCCCGAGGCGTCGCGTATTCGTCGACAAGATGCCGTTTTACTGCGTCTTTCTGCCTCTCGTCGCAAAACTGTTCCCGCGCGCAAAAATTATTTTTGCGCTGCGCGATCCGCGCGACGTGGTGCTCAGCTGTTTCAGGCGCCGCTTCGTGATGACGGAACAGATTTACGAATTGACGACTCTGGAGACGACTGCCGGCCATTACGACGCTGTGATGAACTTGTGCAGCCTGTATCGAGAAAAGCTGGGCTTGAATTTCTACGATGTCCGCCACGAAAATCTTGTGACCGATATGGAGGGGGAGACCCGCCGCCTTTGTGAATTTCTTGGCATTGCATGGAACGCGGGGATGGCGCGCATCGCGGAAACCGCTCAACGGCGCCCGATCAATACGCCCAATGGGCCGCAGCTGGCGCACGGTCTTTCTTCGAAAGGCGTGGGCCAGTGGCGCCGCTATGGCGAGTATCTTGCGCCGGTTCTGCCCAAGCTTGCGCCGTGGGTTGAACGCTTCGGCTATCCGGACCAATAGGTTTGTCACGCCTCGGTCTCGGCGGAGCCAAGAGGTCAAAAAAAAGCGGCCCCGCGAGGGGGCCGCTTCCTTACTCTTCACTGTTTTGCGTTCAACCGCCGACGACGCCGGCAACGCTGCAAGCGCCGGCTGCACCTACGGTCGAAATATTGAGACCGAGGCCGGACGTGTTGCTCTCAAACGTGGCCTCGATGGCCGACGTCCAAGCCTTGGGCAACGGCGACAATCCGGCTTCCGCCAGAATGCCCGTCGAGGTGTCCGTGTTGATCAGGTTGGATTCGACGTATTTGATCATTCCCGTGATCAGCGTGGTATTCTTCGAGCTGGCGTAGCAGGTGTATCCGAGGAAGTTCGTCGTTCCGACGATCGGATAACCGCCGGAGACAGTCGGATTGCCGAGCGGGGATGTGTTGGCGATCGGCTGAACCCAATTGGCCGGATCCGTCGCGGCCGATCCCGACGGTGGGGAGAGTACCGAGAACGATTTCAGCGCGGCAGCCGGCGTCGGCACAATCCACTGTCCGAGAGAGTTCTTGAGCGTTGCCGTGTTGAGGCCGTAGCTGTTTTGGTTCGTGCTCAGGACTGCCGGAAGGGCATAGTCGGGCCCGACATAGCCGATGCGACCCTGGATGATCGTAGTCGGATTGTCGCCGCCGATGCCGTCGCTGGGAAGCGCAGTGAAGGCGACGTATTTGGAAACGCCGTCGCTGCCGTTCGCGGTCGTGAATTTTCCGAGCGTCTCGATTGCGGGCGCCGGATAGTTCGGGTTCGCTTTGTTGTATCCCGGAACGCTGGAGGTTTCTCCGGCGTCAAGAAGTCCCGATGGAAGCGTCGTGCCGCCCGCCGCCACGTAGTTGTTGCCGCTGATCAACGCGCCGCAAACCGTCGCCAGGTTGCGATAGAATATCGACGTCGTGCCCGAACTGTCCTCGCGGCCGACGATCTGCATCGGCACGCTCCAGGAAGCGGCCGGCGTCGGATCGGTGGGATCCTCCAGGGACTGGCCGCCATTGAGCTTCTTTAGAGCCGGGCTGTTCCAATTGGTGATCTGGCCATTGAAGATTTCGCAGTAGGTCGTCGCGTCGAGATGCAGACCGCCGCTGCCATTGGATCTCAGATAAGAACTCTTGATGTTGAACGAATAGGTCGTCGGGGTGCTCGGCGTGCTGGGATTATAGACTTTTTCGTAGACCGGGCTATAGGCGATGACGACCGGATCGATCGAGAACGGGAACTGAATCAGCGGCCCGTAAAGCTGCAGAGGATTGCCGTACTGACCCGCTCCCGGCGTCACGCCCGGCGCAACGACCGTCGCACCGTGCTCCGTTCCGCCGCCATTGTAGATCGCAACATCCGAATCGGCCAGGCCGCTGTCGGAGAGCCCGTAGTTTACCGTGGGGTAGTACATCGTCTCCCCGGCGTCGACGAAGCCATACACATCGGGATTGTGACTGTAGATGCCTTCGATTCCCGTGCCCGAACCGGTCGAGATGAAGTTGACCGTGTACTTCGTGCTGATGTGCTTGGTCGCGCAATTCTGCGAGTTGGCGGGCGTCGTGCCGACAAAGTCGAACGGCGTGATGTTAGCGAACGTCGGGGGTGTGCCGGTGTAGATAAGCGCCGTGGGGTTGCCGTAGCAGTCGCCGACTTGCCGCCAGTAGGGAGCGATCAGCGAAGAGCCGCCGCCATATACCTGCGTGACCGCGGCCAGCGCAGCCGATGACAGCATGGAACTGCCCGCCAGGGCGATGCATGCGGTCGTCAGAATGCGAGTTTTCAATTTCGTCATTTCAGTAGTTCTCCTTCGGTTTCAGGTGGAAATTCGGACGGCCGCCGCTGACGTTCTTCCCGAAGCGTCGTTGTTGCCTCAGCCGTTTGTCGGCTCGTTCGGTACGTTCATCCGGCAACTGCAGTCCCCTCGCGAATGCGCGTAACGGCTTGGGTGGGCTGTTGATGCTGGAGAAAGGCGCTCCGACGAGTCGGTGGGATAATAGTCAAAGGTTGCCAGTTTTTGAAAGTACTAACGAAGCGTTAATTAAAAATTCACAAGTGAAGAAATTTCAGTCCCAAGTAACAGGCAAATGTATACCGTTTCGACCTGAGACAATCTCCGGACAAATGCTTTCGTGAAATACGCTGTACTGGTCAATACACTCTCTGACTTCGCGCGAGAGCCTTTTGCTGGAACGGCAGGGCGCCGTTCCCTGAATTTTGTTTCCCCCAGAACTTCGCGCGGCGCGATCGCCGACGCTTCGATGGCGCACTGAATAGATCGATCGCGAATGTGCGATGACGGTCCGATGAAGATTGCGTGCGGCACTCGCATTCGCGTGGCGAAGAAGGGAGCGCGGCGAGTTTGCGATGCACGTGCAGCCAAACCCAGCTGCGAAAGAATTATCAATTCAACGTCGGGCCGTGCGCCAAACCCCTGACATAAGTGGAAAAATGTTCTTTCAGCGGTTCGAGCAGCGGCGACTGCCGGCGTCGGTGCAGCACGTCGACTGTCGCAAAGTTGTCTTGATTCTCGACTGCGCGAACCCGGTCTGCGCGCGACGCCAATGTGACGCTCGATCGGGAAACGGTATCGGGAAACGGTCGAAACGGTCCAGTTGGGTGACCACGAAGCCGAAATGCCCGCCTTTTCGGGCCGCAGCATTGACGACCAAGACGGTTCGATCGCGCGTCGCTTCTGTGGCAGCCGGGCGGCGGCCTGTGTGAGGGGGAGGCGCGAAGAAATACTACTAAAAGACTCGACATGATCTACTCAATCTGTGATATAGAGGAAACGATGCTCGGACCGGGGCGACCCGATTGCAGGGCCTGCGTCATGGGCAGGGCATCGAAGGGGCTGGGTATGGAGTTTCGACTTCGAGGATTGGCTTGCGCGGCGCGGCCTGTTTGCGCGCCTTCGGTAGCACTCATCCACGCCAAAGCGCCCCGCCGATCGCTTCCTCAACACACGCGCTCTCAACCCAAATGATGGAGATAACTGACATGTCGAGCTTCAAAACGCGCATGCGCCACAGCGCATGCATCGCAATCGCCGCGTCCGCATGGATGGCGACGGGCGCAACTGCGGCGCCCGGAGACGTATACAGCGGCGGAGCGTCGATCATCGCGCCCTATGTGCGTCAGCAAATGGATTGCTACGGCCTTCCGACCCAGCTCATCACCAAAGGAACGCCGCCGACCTTTCAATCCGAATCGCCGTTCAATTATCTCGGCGACGGCGGTTCGCTTAAAGACCCCCAAAATTGCGCAACGAAGCACATCAACACCACCGACACCGTCTACTACGTTTCGGCGACGTCCGGCACGGGCATTCTTGCGCAGTTCAGCCACAATCCCGACCTTTACGGCACGATATCGGCGACGACGACGCAGTATCTTCCATCGATTCAATTTGCGTTTTCGGAGACGCCGCTCGCATCAGCCGATGTGGGCATCTACAATGGCGGCGGCACGGAAACGCAGGGATCGTCGAACGTTGTTGTGGTGGCGCCGGGCGTAACGCCGGGAGCCGGCCAATACGGCAATCCCCTGCAGCTTTACGGGCCGCTGGTTCAGTTTCCGGTGGCTGTCAATCCGGTTGTGATCGCTTACAATGCGGTCTACGAGAAGGTTTATAATCCTTCCACGCCGGGCACGCCGACGACCTATTCGTTCAACATCAAGTACTCCCGCAGCAGCGGCGGCCTGCGTCTCAATGCAGAGACATACTGCAAGATACTCAATGGCCAGATCACAAACTGGAACGACCCGGCGCTGAAGGCGCTGAACGGCAATAAGTCGCTCGAAGATCCGACCGACCCCACACCTGCCGCGTCGTGGAGCGTTCCGCTTCAAATCGTGGGCCGCGGCGACAGCTCCGGCGCCACGTCCGTCTTGTCGCGAAACCTGTCGGCGGTATGCCCGGCTCTGATCACCGGCAACAACTATCCGACGGGCGCGTCTACGCTGCCGACTGCGTTGAAAGGCGTGTCCTACAACAGCACAAGTGCGAACTATCCCTCTGTCGCCGGCGAAACTCCAGGAAAGTTCACGTTGGCGACACTGAATAGCGGCGTGACGCAATATGTGGCGTTCACCGCTGTTCCCAACGGCTCCAACGGCAACTACGACAGCAGCGGCGCTACCAAGGCGAATGCGATCACTCTCGGCCGCATCGGCTATGTCGGTGTGGATTCCGTGTTGCCGGCCGTTCTCGTCACCAATGCGAACACCTACAATCTGAATTCTGCGACGCTGCAGAATTCCTTGGGCCAATGGGTAGCTCCGACCGAAATCGGCGCACTGGATGCGTTTTCGGTGATCAAACCGCCGCAGAGCACGTCCACGGGCGCCTACGATGCTTCCAACACCGCCAACGGCTTGCGCACCAATCCGCAGGACTGGGTTCAGGGGCTCGCACCGACCTCTGCGCTCGCCAATCCGACGACGACCGGCAGCTATCCGATCACGGGAACGGTCAACTTTGTCGGTTACAACTGCTACGCGAGCAAGACGCAGGAAGCGACTGTCCAGAAATATCTGGTCTACATCACAGCCGCCGACATCAATGTCGATCCCAAGAACGGCATTCTCGCGTCGGCAGGTATCGCGCCTCTGCCGACGTACTGGAATACCGCACTCAAAGGGACTTTCCTGAGTAACACCTCCGGCCTCGGCCTGAATATCGAGTACAAGGGCGCTGCCGGCGCCTGCTCGGTAGCCGGTATCGTCGGCGGCTGAACGACTTCGACGACGACATCATCGCGGCCCCGCTCCGGCGGGGCCGCGTGTCGTTTCGGAGCTTCGCTATTCCACGAACACTTGCAGACTTCCGCTACGCGCGACCAATTTGGGGCAACGTGACGCCGCGCTGCTCAAACGTCCCCCATCACATTAAATCCAACAATATCAAATATATACGGTAGACAACATCTTTTTAGTCGTCTATTGTCACATTTGGTGGTTGGGTAACAGGTGGTCGGCGCCGTGGCCGCTGCGTGGTGTCGTCGGGGAAAGGCTTGTTCATGGCCGCAAATTCGCTTCTGCGCATGGCGCAGCAAGGGCCAGAGGCGGCCGCCGGGAGCCTAGGTGTGGGCATCTCCGGACCGGCACCCGCCACGCGGGTCGGAGGGTCTGGATTTCCGCCACAACGACCAGCAGCGCGGTCACGGTCTGGAGTGTCGCAAGGCTGTCGTGAAACTCGACTAGGGGTAATCGAGCCCGCTCGCGCAGACTGAGCGGGGATGGGGTGCGGGGACTGTGGGTAAAATTCCGCCAACGCCGATTGTCGGCGGGCGCTTGGTGGGCGTCTGCATGATTGTCGCGTTCATGTTTGCCGGTCCCGCGTTGGGCGATCCAGCGCCGGAAGGCGCGAGCGAAACTGCGCCTGTCGCCGGCCAACCTTCGTCCGGCCCAAGTCAATCCGCGACTGCAGCCGCTCAACCTGCGTCGACCCCAAGTCAGACGGTCTCACCCTCGTCGGAGCGACACGTCGACATCGAAGCTTATGACGTCGACGGCAATACAAAGCTCGACCAGGAAACGATCGAAACGGCCGTCTATCCGTTTCTGGGTCCGGATCGGGTTCGCGACGATGTGGGCGCGGCGCGCCAGGCATTGCAGCGCGCATACGAGTCGCACGGCTATCAATCGGTCGTCGTCGAAATTCCGCCGCAGAACGTGACCAACGGAATCGTCAAACTTCACGTCGTGGAAGCGCCGGTCGGACGCTTGCGTGTGACCGGCGCCAGATACTACCTGCCGAGCGAGATCAAGGCGCACGTTCCGTCTCTGAAGGCGGGCAATGTCCCCAACTTCGAAGACACGCAGCAGGAGCTCGCGGACCTCAATCGGCTGCCCGGCGAGCAGGTCACGCCGTTGCTGAAACCTGGAAAGGTCCCCGATACCGTGGATGTGGATCTCCAGGTCAAGGATCAACTCCCCGTCCACGCCAGCGTCGAGTTGAACAACGATCACAGCGCGAACACGGAACCGCTGCGGACCATTGCGACGGTTCGCTACGACAATCTCTGGCAGCTGGGAAATTCCATTTCGGCGACCTGGCTGCGCGCGCCGCAGAATGTGAAAAGCGGCCAGGTTTTCGCCGCCTCCTACCTGGCGCCGATCTGGGGATCGCCCTGGTCGCTGCTCGTCTCGGGTTATCAATCGAACAGTCTCGTCAACACATTGGGCGGCACGGGCGTGCTGGGGAACGGCTATTCGATCAGCGCACACGGTGTCTTGACGCTCCCGAAGCTGGGCGGATTCGACGATACGTTCAATTTCGGGATCAGCTTCAACCACTTCCTGGAGAATGTCGGGTTCAATCCGAATGCACCTTGCGTATCCCCGATTATTCCCGGCGGCACATGCACGACGATCGAATACGTGCCGCTCGTGGCCACTTATGACGTTTCACGAGCGAGCAAGGAGTCTGCGACCGACATCTCCATCGGGGTCACCGTGGGAATACGCGGGTCCGGCACCTCGCCGCTCGAATACGAGCAGACGCGCGCTTTCGCAACGGGGAACTTCGTCCATGTGAATCTCGACGCGACGCAGACGCAGTCCCTGGGCGACGATTTCCAGGCGGTCTTCCATTTTGCGGGTCAAGGTTCGGATCAGCCGCTTGTGCCGACCGAAGAATATGCCCTGGGCGGTCTCGCCTCGGTTCGCGGCTATCTGCAATCGGAAGCGGTGGCCGACAACGGATTGCTGGGCTCGATCGAGTTGCGCAGTCCTTCGATCGGGTCGTGGTTCGGTTCGTTCATCGACGATTGGCGATTCTTTGCATTCGGAGATTCGGGCATGGACTGGGTGGAAGACCCGCTTCCCGCCGTCGTTCTCGGGCAGCCCAATCAGAAATCTGCATATCACTTGTATAGCGCCGGGCTCGGTTCGCGCATTCAGCTTTTCACATACGTATCCGGCAATGTCGATGTTGCGGTGCCGCTGATAAACGGTCCCACGACAAAAGCCTACCAGCCGGTCACCAGTTTCAGCGTCAAGACGGAGTTCTAACGTGAAGCGGATACTCTCGACGACCCGTATTGCACGCCTGCGCTGGCTTCTGCTGGCGCTACTATTACACGTTCTCGCGCCGACACCGGCCGCAGCGTGGTGGCAGACCGACTGGTCTTATCGCAAGCAGATCACGATCGACACCACACCCAAAGGCGCGAACATCGCGGACCCCGCCGGACGCGTCGCCGTCCTCGTTCGGCTTCACAGCGGCAATTTCAGCTTCAGCGATGCGCAGGACAATGGCGCCGATTTGCGTTTCGTGGGCTCCGACGACAAGACGCCTCTCACCTTCCATATCGAATCCTACGATCCACTGTTGGGCGTAGCGACGATTTGGGTCGACGTCCCGGATTTCCCGGCCGGATCGGCAAAGCAGATATGGCTCTATTACGGCAACAAGAAAGCGCCGCTGGCCGGCGATGCGGCCCAGACATTCGATCCCGATTATGCGCTCGTTTATCACTTCGATCAGGCCGCCGGCGCGCCGCCTAAAGACGCCACGGCTTACGGCAACAACGCGCTGACGGCTCCAAGCGGAATCGATGACGGCGCCATCATCGGCAAGGGTGCGCGTTTCTCGGGCACAGGCGCGATTGCCGTACCGCCGAGTTCGTCTCTCGCGATTGCCGCCGGCGGATCGTTTACCTTCAGCGCCTGGGTCAAAAGCGACGTGCCGCAGGCCAGGGGCGGGCTCTATACCCGGCGCGACGGCGCGTCATCGCTTGTAGTCGGACTCGATCAAGGCGTTCCGTTCGCGGAGATCGGGGGTGCGACGCCTGCGCGCGTGGCCGGGACGCAGGCGATCGCGAAAGGCGCCTGGACGCAAATCGCAGTGACCGCCGACGGGAAAACCCTCACGCTCTTTGTCAACGGACACAGCGTCGGCAGCGCCCCGGGTTCGCTGCCGGCATTGAACACGGTGACGGCATTGGGTGGAGAAGCGCCCAATACGACACCAGCCGGCACGCCCGCCGCGAATTTCATCGGGGAAATGGACGAGATCCGGATCTCAAAAATGGCCCGTCCCGCCGCGCTTGTTCTGGCGGACGACGTCAGTCAGGGGCCGGACCAGCATCTTGTCGTGTTCGGCGCCGACGAAAAGCAGGCGGGTTTCGGGTTCGGCTATTTCGGGATCATCGTAAAATCCGTCACGGTCGACGCATGGGTCGTCATCTCCATCCTCGGACTGATGGCGGTCATTTCCTGGTTCGTCATGTTTTCCAAGGCGACGTATGTCGGCTCGGTCGACAGCGGCAATGACGCATTCCTCGAGCTGTTCCGGCGGCAGGGCGGCGATCCGTTGTCCATCGACGAGTCCGCGTTGCGCGGCGGAACGAGGCGCAAGCTCGCCAACTCCTCGATCTACCGAATATTCCGCGCAGGCGCGGACGAAATGCGCCGTCGCGCGTCGCAGGGCGGCCAGCTCGTTCTCAGCGCCGAAGGCATCGAAGTGATACGCGCGTTGATGGACGCGACGCTCGTGCGCGAGAACCAACGGCTCGCCCGCAACATGGTGCTGCTTACGATCTCCATCTCCGGCGGACCATTCCTCGGGTTGCTCGGCACTGTGGTGGGCGTCATGATCACATTCGCCGCCATCGCAGCATCCGGCGATGTCAACGTGAACGCCATTGCGCCGGGCATTTCGGCGGCACTGCTGGCAACCGTGGCGGGCCTTGCGGTCGCGATTCCGGCCTTGTTCGGCTACAACTATCTGATCATCCGCAACAAGAACGTCACGGCGAACATGCAGGTGTTCGTCGACGAATTCATCACGCGCCTCGCCGAGCTCTACAGCAATACAGGACGCGCCAGCCACGTCCGCGCTGCGGAATAGGGAGAGATCGAGATGCAGGTTCAGGACGAAGACAAGCCCTACGACGACATCAACATCACGCCGATGCTGGACCTCGCCTATGTGCTGCTGATCATCTTCATCATTCTGACGACGGCATCCGTGCAGGGAATCAAGATCGAGCTGCCCAAGGCGAGCGCATCGGTCAGCCTCGCCAAACCGCAGACCAAGGCGATCACGATCAACAACAGCGGACAGATTTTTCTCGATGCCTATCCCGTCACATTGCCCGAACTGGAAAACCGGTTGCGAACCCAAAAATCGCTGACGCCGGATTTCCCCGTGATCGTGAAAGGCGACGCCGGCGTGCAGTACCAGAAGGTCATGGATGTCCTGGATCTCCTGCGGCGCATCGATCTGCCGCACGTCGGCCTTGTGACGGGCAAAAAGGAAAGCTGATGTACATGGACGACTTCGAGGAAGGCTGGATTTCGCGGAACCGGGGCGTCATTACGCCCGCGGTAATTCTGCTGATCCTGCTCGGGGTCGTTTTCTATTTTTGGCACGACACCGCGGGGATGCGCCGCGAAGCGCCTCCGCTTCCGACTCTGATCGCGACGCTGCCGCCTCCTCCGCCGCCTCCGCCGAAACCTCCCGAGCCCGAGAAGAAGCTCGAAGAGGTGCAAAAACCCATGGATCAGCCGAAGCAGCCCGACGACGCGCCGAAACCCGTGACGATTAATGGACCGCCGCAGGCCGGCGCCGATGCCTTCAATGTCGGCGCCGGCAACGGCGACGGAAACCTCGGATCCGGAGGAGGTTTCGGCGAAGCAAGTTATGGCAGCTATCTGAGTTCCACAATTCAACAGGCGGTCCAGAGCGACGAACGCACGAACTCGTTCGTCGGAAGCGCCGAAATCGACGTGTGGATCGATTCGTCCGGCCGCATCTCGCGCGCTGCGGTGTCCCGGTCGAGCGGAGATTCAAAAACGGACGTCGCTCTTGTCGATGTGCTGCAGAGCATGCCGGCTCTCAACGAGGCGCCGCCGTCCACCTTGGCGTTTCCGCAACGAATCAGAATCGGCGGCCGGAGGCGCGGCTGATGGCGCGTCGGGAGCCGGACAATTCATCATCCATGGGGCAGTTTATGAGTGCGAATGGCGTTATTTCCCGGCTGACGGGACGATTGAGCGGCAGCGTCGCAATAGCGGCGTTGAGCCTCGGGCTCTGCATCTCGCCCGCGCTCGCGCAAAGCGACGATGCGCCGTCGCAGAGCGCAATGGTCAATCTCATCCACCTTCTGGTCAAACAGGGTGTGATCACGCAGAAAGCCGGCGATGCCTTGCTGAAGCAGGCTGAAGCCGAGGCCGCGCAGGCGCGCAACGCGACGACCGGAAAGAAACCGGATACAGCGGTCGCGACGGCAACAGTGCCGGTGCCGACACCGGAACCGCCGCCGCTCCCGGCCGGCACTGTGCGCGTTCCCTATGTGCCTGCGATTGTCAAAAAGCAGATCGCCGATCAGGTGAAGCAGGAGGTGATGGCGCAGGCGCAATCCGAAGGCTGGGCGCAGCCCAATTCATTACCGGCCTGGCTGAAGCGCGTGACATTCATGGGCGATGTACGCTTTCGCGTCGAGCAAGACCTCTTCGGAAGCGACAACATCGGCAGCGACGGCGTGGACGGACTTGTCAATTACGCCGCCTTCAACGCAAACGGTCCGACCGACGTCAATCCGAACAATCTGCAAAACAATATTCCGTTTCTCAACACGACGCAGAACAGGTACGACGAGTTGAGCATCCGCGTCCGTCTGGGCCTCACTGCGCAGGTCGCCGACGGCGTGCTTGTCGGCATCCGCCTGGCCTCGGGAAACGACAACAGTCCGGTCTCCACGACTCAACTTCTCGGTGGCGGGCTCGACAAAAAGGACATTTGGCTCGATCAAGGGTACATCAAGCTGGATCCTTTCCAGGGCACATCCATCACCTTGGGGCGCATGCCCAATCCGTTCTTTCACACCGATCTCGTGTGGGATGAAAATCTGAATTTCGACGGCGCGGAGATCGCGGAGGCCACGAAGGCTGCGGACGCGATGGGGCTCGGCGCGTTCGGGACCGTGGGCGCGTTCCCGATCGGCTACATGGACACCAATTTTCCGGACTTCAGCGTGTCGAAATCGAAAGATCACACGGAGTGGCTTCTTGGCGCGCAGCTCGGAACGGATTGGAACACCAGAATGTTCGACTGGCGAATTGGCGCCGCTCTTTACGACTACCAGAATGCGCAAGGTCAACTATCGACGCCTTGTGCAATCTATCTCGGCGTGAAGCAGTGCTCGACCGACGATACGCGCCCCGCGTTCATGCAGAAGGGCAATACGCTCTTCCTGCTTCGCAACATCATTCCGGATCCCAGCAACCCGACGAACTATACGCAACCGCAATATGTCGGTCTCGCGATGAATTACAACGAAATCGAGGCGACGCAGGAGTTGGATTTCCCGACCGGCAGCCGTTACCACTTCATCATCGACACCGATTTCGTCCGCAATCTGGCTTATGACTCGAATGTAGCGACCCGTTACGCGTCGGAAGGCGTGACGCCCGTCACAAACTTCAATGCGGCGACGAATACGTTTCAGAGCGGACCCAACGCGTATCTGGGCCAGGTCACGTTCGGCGATCCTTTGCCGCGCGCGTTGTGGCAATGGAACATCGTCGCCGGATACAAATATCTGCAGCCGGACGCCGTGCTCGACGCGTTCACAAACGTCGACTTTCACCTCGGCGGCACCAATGCGAAGGGATATTACGTAAAGGCCTCGTTGGCCGTGTGGGACAATACCTGGTTAAGCGCGCGCTGGTTCAGCGCCAACCAGGTGTACGGCCCGAATCTCGCGATCGATGTGTTCCAACTCGACCTCAATGCGGACTTCTGACCATGAGCAATCGTCACACATTTCTCATTCTGTTGGCCGTCACAACCTTGTTCGGCGCGTATCCCGCGTCCGCACAGTCGATCGAAGACAGGTTGCGCGACCAGCTGCGTGCGACGGTGCAACAACTGCATCAATTGCAGGACGATCAGGCGTCGCTGCAAGCGCAGAAGGCGGAGGCCGAACAGGAACGCGACGCGCTCAAGGCTCAACTCGCCGCTGCAAAGGCGCAACTTTCTCGCGGCGGCCAGGACCGTGGGCAGGTGCAGGCCTTGGCCGTCGAGGTTTCCAAATATAAGAGCGCCTATACGCAGGCGACCGGCACTGCCGCTCAGGCGCAGGCCGATCACGACAAGCTGCAGGCCGGCCTGACAAATACTCAAACGCTGTTGACGGCATGTCAGGCCAAGAACGACCAGCTGTTCAAGGTGGGAAACGAAGTTTTGGCGGCGTACCAGAAATTCGATTTCGGCGACGCGTTCGGCGCGAACGAGCCGTTCATCGGCTTCAAACGGGTCGAACTCGAAAATCTCGCGCAAGATTACGGCGACCGGTTGTATGACGGAAAATTCGATCCGCGCCAGGCTCGACCCGCGACCGCGCCGTCGCAAGAACCGCACAAATAGTCGATAGAATATTCTCTCGGACCGGGACAGCATGATGGGCAGCATCGACAAGGGCAGATCGCAGGCGAGGGGGCAGTTGCGAAAGCATCTGTTGCGCGGAACAAGCGTGGTGGCTCTCGTTACGGCGCTTGGCACGTCACAGGGCTCTGCCCAGAGCCTGTCCGCATTGCGCGCATCGGTGACCGGAGCAAATGCCCAGGTCGCCAAGCTGTTGAAACCGCAAGCTCCCGCCACTCCGACGCAAAATACGGCCGGCATGAGCGCCGAGGAAGCACGCGCGCTGCAATATCAAAGTCAGGTGGCGCAAGCGATCAGTCTCGCGCAACAGGCGCAATCGGCCGCGCGCACCGCGGTGCTGGGAGCCGAGCCTGCTGTGCCCGACGGACTGGTGTTCGGCGGTCTCAATCCCGTCGCCGATCCGGTTCCGGCGGCGCAGGATCCGACCGGTCTCAACACCTGGCAAGGTGCAAGCGCGCCCACGGAGACGACAACTGGCAACAAGGTGCAGGTGACGATTCAGCAGACGCAGCAGAACGCGATTCTGTCCTGGCAAACGTTCAATGTCGGACCCAACACGACGCTCGATTTCAATCAGACACAGGGCGGCGTGGCGCAGCCCGGCTGGGTCGTCCTCAACCGGGTTGTGGGTCAGCTCGATCCGCTGACCGGACTGCGCAATCCCAACCTGACGCCGGCGCCGAGCCAGATATTCGGCGCGATCAACGCGCAGGGAACGGTGCTGATCATCAATCAAAACGGAATACTGTTCGGAGGTTCCTCGCAGATCAACGTCAACTCGCTGATTGCGACGAGTCTGGAAGTCGGCCGCGCGATCGACGCCGACAGCGGTGCGATCTTGAATATTGCCGATCGCAACCAGGACTTCCTGAATTACGGACTTCTGGGCTATGCCGACCAAGCCTCGCCGCTCGAGCTCCCATCGGCTTTCACTTTTTCATCCCAGGCCATTTCGTCCACCCAGTACGACGCTCTCGAAGGAGAGGTTGAAGTCAACGCCGGCGCCAACATTCAGGCCGGTACCGGCGGATTCGTGCTGCTGACGGGACCGAAGGTGGTCAATTCCGGTTCCATTACGGCGCCGGAAGGGCAAGTGAGCCTGCAGTCGGGGCGGCTTGTGACGCTGCAAACGTCGAATGGCTCTTCGACCAGCATCGATCCGAATGTTCGGGGCTTCGTGGTGTCGGCCCTCGATCAGTCGGCGTCGGCGGGAAACTACGTTCTGAACACGGCAACCGGAATCATCGACGCGCCGCAGGGATATGTGTCGCTGCAAGCCACCGATTCGGGCGCCGTCATCAATGACGGCATTCTTGAAGCAACAACGAGCGTGTCGCGAAACGGTTACATCACGCTGGAAGGCGGCGACATCCAACTTGGGCTGGGCAGCACGATTGCAATCGGTCCGGACGCGAGCGCGGAGACCATTCCGCAGGATCCCACTTCGCTTGAGGACTTCAAGCCCTCCGGAATTGACATCGGGACGGATTCATCGCGCATCGAAATCCAACAAAACGCGATGATCTATGCTCCCAGCGGTAACATTACGATCGGCGCCGATCCCGGCCCCGATACCGACGCGGATACGAATACCGAAGGAACGTCACGCATCTTCATCGATACCGGTGCGGTCATCGACGCAGCCGGCCTTCCCGATGTTGTGATCCCGGCGTCCCGAAATGCTATCGAAATCAGTCCGGTGACTGCCAACTCGCTGGCGGATTCGCCGGATTATCGCGATGGGTTCCTGAACGGAGCGACGGTGTATGTCGATCCGCGAATTTCCGGCGTAAGCGCCGACGGCGTTGCGTGGGTCGGTTCGCCGCTGATTCCCGCGCAGAGCTATGCCGAGCAGGTCGGCGTCACGGTCCAGGAGCTGATGACCCCGGGCGGCAACGTCACCTTGGGCGTTCAAAGCTCGACACTCGGGCCCACGAGCATTGTTCCCGATGTGACGGTCAAGTCGGGTGCGGTGATCGACGTTTCCGGCGGTTGGGTGACGTATCAGGCCGGTTGGGTCCAGACGACCGAACTGGTGGACGCGTCGGGCAATATCGTCAACATCGCGGACGCGGATCCCAACGACACTTTTATCGGCATCTACGACGGCTATGTCGAAAATCAGGCGCGCTGGGGCATTTCACAGACCTATGCCAACCCCCTGCTTTTCGGCTCCCACTATGAAGGTCAGTACAGCGAAGGCCGCGATGCCGGTTCGCTGACGATCAAGGGATCGACGGTGGTGTTGGACGGCACGGTCTACGCCAATGCCTTTCCGGGACCGCTCCAGATCGCCGACGCGCAAATCGGTACTGCAAGCTCAAGTATTTATGGCGACCAACGCACACTGCAGGCGGCGCCATCGCAGCTGCCATCCGGTGGATTTCTGTTCGTGCAAGCGTTCGGCACCGATACGACGCAGGGTGTCATTACCGGCGGCGGCGACATCGATGTGGTAGACCAGGCGGATTACCAGCCGGTCTCGTCCAGTCTCATTTACGGCCAATCGGTCTCGATCGACGCCAACGGAAATCTGGTCGTTCCGACAAGAGACCCTGCTTCCTTTTTGCCGCAGAATCGCATCGACACGATCATGCTCTCGGCCGACGCGATTTCGAACATGGGCCTCAGCGACGTGTCGCTCGGGACGAGCGGCCAAATCGATCTGGCGCAGGGCGCGGATATAACACTTGCTCCGGGCGGCTTGTTCAACGCAGAGGCCGGACGGACGATCACAGTCGACGGCAATGTTTCCGTGCCATCGGGCACGATCGATCTTCAGACGATAGATCTTGGAATAGGTTCCGTTTATGTGCCCGAGACGGCGCAACTCGGATCCTTCGACGTCGTCGTAAACGGGTCGCTTTCTGCGCGCGGTAGCTGGGTCAACGATTATCAGGCGACACCCGCCTCGCTCGTGGGCAGCGCCTATCTCAATGGCGGCAATATCGACATCTCGGTGGCTCCCCGCGTCACCCTGTATGAAGCCACGGCGTCGGTCGCCGACACGCTGGCCGGCAATGCACCGACCGTAAACGTCGACATCAGCGGCAGCATTCTCATAAATGACGGCGCGCTGCTCGACGTGTCGGGCGGCGGCTATGTCGCGCCCAACGGCGCGCTGACGCTGACGGCCAAAGGCGGGAACGTCAGCTTGATCGATGCGACGACGTATTTTCAGCTCACGGACGATTCGAACAAGCCCGCAGGCGGCATCGAAGGCTTCCGCGTCACGACCATCGACAACGTGAACGGAACCGCAGTCATTCCCGTCAATCCCAATGCGATCAATTCGCGCGTTTCGATCGCCGACGGATCCATTCTCGCCGCCGGCTTCGGCGGTGGCGGCACGTTCACGCTGACCACGCCTGCGTTCAGTTTCGGCGACGGCACCGCGTCGACCGGAACCGAATTGCCGATGGGCTTTATCTCGCAGACGGGATTCGCGAACTATAATATCACGTCCTACGCGACCGATCTTCTGACAAACACGTTCAACAACGGCCTTGGCGGCTATAATGCGGTTCTTGCTGCGCAAACGCTGACCGTCGGTCCCGGCCAGACACTTCTTCTCACCCAGACGACGTTCTCGCCCATACTGACCGCTGCGCAAGGGGCACAACTGCGCGCGCTGCAAACGGGCGGCGATCTTTACTCGGTGCTCACTCCGTCCATCGCGCCGGACGCCTGGGACCAGCACGCCGTCAACCTGACGCTCGGCGGCCTCATCGAGCTTGACGTCGCAAGTGGCGGCGAAGTGCTCGGCGCCGCCGGCGGTACGCTCACGGTCTCGAAGCTCGAAAATAGCGGGACCATCATCATTCCCGGGGGCACGATACACCAGCTCGAAGTGCTGCCGCAGATTTACGGTCAAGGCGATACTCTGGGCGTCCAGAATCTCGACCAGGTGTTCACAACCAACCCCGACGGCAGCATCGACGAGGGCGCGCAAAATGCGGCCGGTATCGCAAATCTCACAAATGCGCAGTTGGCGGCACAGTATCAAGTCTATCTGCTGGGCGACCTGGGCGCCAATGTCGGGATCTATCTTGCGCCGGGCAGCGTGACCGATCTTTCCGGCGTGAGCATCCGAGATCCTCGCGCGAGCGAACCCGGATATACGAATTTTGTGGATGGCCAGGTCGTTGCCGGAGGTACTCTGGAATCCACGCCGTCCGTTCTCGGCACCTCGCAGCTCTTTGCCCAAACGATCGGCGTTTCCGTTTACACGAGCGAAGATTCCGTAGGATTGAGCCTGGCCGAACAGATCGATGCGGCGCCGGGCGCGACGATTGGCCTGGCTGGAGCGTCCGACGTGTTTGATCGGCTGGGCCCGAGCGGCGCTTATGTGCCGACGCCGGTCTGGAGCAATGCCGGAACATTGGATCTCGGCAATGGCGGTACTTTGACGGGCGCCAACATCAATGCGCATGGCGGCGCACCGGCGGCTCTGGGCGGGACCTTGGTGATGCTCGATCCTGTCCTCTATCAGAACGACCCTCAGGCGCCGACGGAAAATGCGATTTCGTCCGCCGCGATCTCCGCTTCGGGTTTCGAGACATTTGTCGCCGTCGGCAGCGTTTCGTCCGTTGGGAATGTCCAACTCGATCTGGGGCGCGGCTTCTTTTTGACGTCTCCGTCCTATCCGGGATTCGGTGCTATCGGCGACAATTTTGCGCCGACAATTTCGTCCGGCGGCACATTGGAAATCGATGCGCCCTATATCAATCTGGACAGCATACTTCAGACCCTTTCCACTCCCGACGCCGGCACCGTCGCGAATAACAGCGTTATTCTGAGCGCCGATCAGATCGACATCGAAGGCGCGGTGCTGTTCGATCAATCCGTCGCCAATGTCTCACTCGATGCAACCGGCGACATCCGGTTGATCGGCGTCGAGCCCTATCAGCAGACTCTGAACATCAACACCGAAAACGTGCCGAACTCGCTCGCCGGACAATTGGCCGTCAACGGCAATCTTACGATCACCGCGGGTCAGATCTATCCGACGACGGGCTCGACATTCTATGTCACGTCGTCCGCCGCCAACGGCACCATCGCGATAGCCAAGGCGGCAGGCGCCACGCCTTCGACGCCGTATTCGGCTGGTGGGAATCTCACGATTCAAGCGGCCAACATCGTTCAGGGCGGTGTCGTGCGCGTGCCGATCGGAAGTCTGACGATCGGCGGAAATTCGGCGCTGACGATCGGATCGAGCGTTTTCGCGCCGGCGACCGAATCGGTGCAGGCGCTGAGCGGAAGCGTAACGTCCGTATCCGCCAAAGGCCTCTCCATTCCTTACGGCACGACGACCGATCAGACGGAATGGTATTTTTCGCCGACCAATTCGAGCGAGTTGACGGCGCCGCCTCAGGCCATCCTGACGTTCGGCGGCTCGGCGGTCACGCTCAACTCGGGCGCAACGGTCGATATCAGCGGCGGCGGCGATCTTTACGCTTACGAATTCATCCCGGGGACAGGCGGCTCGCGCGACGTTCTCGATCGCGACAATCCCGACGAATTCAGCGGAACCAACGGCTATCAATATCCCGACGGCCGTCAGGTCTACGCCATTGTGCCGGGACTTTCGTCGGCGACGGCGGCCGCATTCGATCCGATTTATTCGGCCAATTATTCCGATCTCTATTCGGCGACCAATGCCGGACAGAGCGTCTATCTGAGCGCCGCGCCGGGACTTGCTGCGGGTTGGTACACGCTTCTGCCTGCACAATACGCAATGTTGCCCGGCGGCATGCGCGTCGTTCAACTGACGGGAGCGGCTCCCGTCGCGATGGGCACCGAGACCACGCTTGCGGACGGCTCGCTCGAGGTTGCGGGCTACTACGGAACGGCAGGTACAAATTCCTACAGTTCGACGGTCGATACCTTCGAAGTGCAGTCCCAGAGCGCATTCCTGCAATACTCGCAGATCGCGCTCACCTCTGCCGACGCGCATTTCGCGGCGTTGGCGGCGAGCAACGGCGTGGTCTCCCCGCAGCTTCCTATCGACGCCGCGCGTCTGGTCCTGGCGCCTTCGCAGACGCTTGCGATCGACACGACTTTGCTCACGACCCCGGGACCGGGAGGGCGCGGCGCAGAAGTCGATATCAGCGGCTCCTCGTTCGACATCGTGTCGACGCTGCCCGACAGCTCGCCCGACGGCACGATCGTCCTCACCGCGGACAGCCTGACCAATCTCGATGCCGCGAGCCTCCTGATCGGCGGCGTGCGCACCGACAATGCCGACGGCACGACGTCGCTCGATATCACGGCGAACGCGATCACGATCGCAAACGATTCGGCGCATCCATTGTCGGGCCCCGAAATGATATTTGCCGTCGACGGCTCCGGCGCCGGCATCACGGTTGCCGACGGCGCGTCGATTACCGCAACCGGCACGACCGAGAGCGATCAAACGGGAAACTACATTATCGACGGATCGACTCCCGGTATGACGGGGCAGGGTGCCCTGTTGCGCGTTTCGTCGGGGACGCAGCGCCTTGTCACGCGGGAAAACATCGCCGCCGGGGCTAGTCTGGGCGTACTCAATATCGGGCAGGCGAATATTCAGGGCACATCGGTGCTGCTCGATTCGAGCGGAGGTATGACGGTCAATCCCGACGCGACGATCGGCGCAACCGACCTCGCGCTTGGCGCACAACAGGCAATCTTCGCACCCACTACCACCGGACACTCCGGTCTCGTGATCACGCCGGCATTGCAGACTCTGTTCGGCGAGGCCAAGGAACTGACGATCGATACGCCGTTCAATATATATTTCTCTTCCGGCACCTACACATTCGCCGATCTGCAGCTGATCACTCCAGGCATCAGGCTGCTCGACGGCAGTGCGGTGACGCTCAACACCGGCAACCTGATGCTCTCCAACAGCGGCGTCAACGGGGGCACATGTGGCGCCGTCGGTGCGCCTTTGTGCGGAACCGGTTCGCTGACCATCAATGCCGGTCAAATCGATTTCGGCTCCGGCACGCTTCACACTTACGGCTTCGGCGGGTCCACGACGCTTTCCGCGCCGGGTGGGATATTTTTCACCGGCAATGGAGCTTTCGACGCGGGACCGGGTGATCTCAATCTGCAAACGCCGTTCATCGGCGACGAGGCGTTGACGCTTGGCGCCGGTGTCGCGGCCGACCTTCCGAGCCTCGCGATCGCATCGAGCGGCGCGATAACGATCACAAATCCAACTTCCGCTCCGGTACCGGTCGTGGCCGGCACGCCGGGGGCCTCGCTTTCGATCGGCGGGCAATCGGTCGCGATCACGGACACGGAGTTGCGCGCGACGGCTGGCACGCTCACCGTCACATCCGCGACCGGAATTACCGTTGGCGGTTCCGCAACACTCGAGACGCCCGGTTATGCCGAGACATTTGGAGACTCGGCGGATCCGGTGAGCGTTTCTGCTCCCGGCGGCAAGCTCGAACTCACCGCTCTCGCCGGCGATATCGATCTCGGTTCGGGCACGCTTTTGTCGGTAGGCGGGGGGCAGGGTACGGCCGGCACGCTCGAGCTTTCTGCCGGCAACGGCAATGTGGTTCTCGGCGGTTCGCTCAACGCCGATGCGCCGGGCGGCGGTGGATCGTTCCTTCTCGACACGGGAGGCTCGTTCGATCTGGCGTCCTTTGCATCCGGAATCGGATCGAATTTCAACGGCAACATTCAAATCCAATCCGGCTCCGGCAATCTGGTTCTTTCCGCCGGCGAAACGCTCGATGCGGCAAATGTCGCGCTGACCGCGGATGGCGGGCTCGTCGATATCGCCGGCACGATCGATGTGGCGGGAACCAATGGCGGCGAGGTCGATCTCTTCGGTTTGACCGGCGTCACACTGGAAAGCACGTCTCTTATCGATGCGCACGCGAATGGATACGGCGTTACCGATACGCGTCAGGCGTCAGGCGGCACTGTCGACATAGGAACCGACGGGACCGGGGCGATCACGGTAGACAGCGGCGCGGTGATCGACGTCGCCGCATTGCAGACAGAAGCACGGCTGGTTCCTACGACGAATGACGGCGTCGTCGATTACACCTATGTGGCCGGCGATACCGGCGGCACGGTGAATTTCCGCGCGCCGATCGTTGAAAGCGCGGGTGGCGAGACTGTGAATGTTTCCTATGCGGGCGATATCGAAGGCGCGAGCGCGATCGTGCTCGAGGGCTTCGAGCGCTTCGAGCTCGGCACGATTGCCGGCGATCCCAATTTTGTCGGCGTCACCATCAATTCGCTGGGACAGGCCGTGCTCGATGTGGGCGCCATCGCGGGCGCCGGGCAAGCGAATTTCCTCGCCGACAATGCGCCGGGCACGCTCGTCAACTTCGTGCAGAATTTCGATATTTCGGCGTCCTACGGAAATCTCGGCGGTCTCGCTTCGCAGGCCGATTTCAGCGCGCGGCCCGGAATGGAACTCGATTATGCCGGCGACATCGTGCTTGCATCGAACTGGAATCTCGGCGCGGGAACCGTCAATGTGGCCGGCGCGGTCGCGGCGGGCCTCATGGCGCCCGAGCCGACCATACCGGGCGACTATTACGTGCTGCCCGGCGACGAGGCGCAGGTCTTTTCGCAGTTCACCACGATGACCTATCGCGTGGGCGGTTCCGTGACCGGGGCTCCCGGCATTCTGACGATCCGCGCAGGCGGAAATCTCGATCTGGACGGAAGCATCACCGACGGATTCTTCCAGTTCGCGGATCAGACGGATCCCAATTATCTCGACATTGCATTGGGCGGCGGCAACCGCGTCTACACGCCTTATATTGCACCGGGTTGCTTCGACGGTTCCTGCAGCGGAATCGAAGATTGGCAGGCGGGTGCTCTCCCCGCCGACTATGTGAGCGTCAGTCTTCCGAGCGCGGGCGGTCTGGGAGGACTGCTTGAAAACTTTGCGCCGTACAGCGCGGCAGCGAACTCGCCGGCGGCGTTGGGTTCGCTGCCCGGCGACACGGGCGATCCACTCGGCAGCGCGCAATTGTTTCCGTTGGTCACGACGTCCGGCGGTACACAAGCGGTGGACTCGTGGGCCTACCGTCTCGTCGGCGGCGCCGATCTGTCGAGCGGTATCGGAGGAACGCCCAGCGTGAATCCGATGCTGACCGCGCCGGGTGCGGCTGGCGACGTGGTCGTCGCGGGCCTGAGCACTTATACCTATTCTGCGATCAAGGGCAGTGCGGCATTCACCGACTCGCTGATGATTCAAACCGGATCGCAGCTTGTCTCGCCGGACCAATGGTACGCGTCCTTCGTGGCGCTCAATCCTCAACTGGATTCCGATGCCTTTACGTTCATCAATTTCGCGACAGCGCCCGCAGCCGTGCGCGACTTGCTGGCGAATGACGCGCCGTCCTTCTTCGCCGCCTATCCCGATCAGTTCCAGATGGTGAAGACAAGCAAGACCGTAACCGGGGTCACCACGACGCTGGCGATTGCCGCCACATTCATCGAGGACGTCATCTCGGGGAATTTCAGCTCCATCGTCGGAAACTATAATCCGCCGAAGTCCAAAGCGGTTACGAAACCCACGACCGCGACGGTCACGGCTTTGGTGCGGACCGGATCCGGAAACATCGATGTGGCGGCTGCCGGCGACATCGATCTGAAGAACGGCGCGCGTACCTACGAAAATCTCGACGGGGAGAGCGCGCTGCAGTCGCAGGGCGGGCTTCAGCTCGGCGGCACTGCAATCTATACGGCCGGTCAGCTCGCCGACATCTCGACGCAGACGGTCCTGGACGAGTCGACCGGCCAATCGTTCACGCTCGATCCGGACGCCTATGAAAACACTACCGACGTGTTCGGAACCCCGGTCGCGGTCGATTACGCCTATGGCGCCGGCGGGACGCCGCAATTCGACGGCTTTGCGGGAATTCTTGTCGCCAATCCGGTCTATGCGGACGGCGGCGGCAACGTCTCTCTGACCGCAGGCCAGAATGTGTCTGGCCGTCGGGACGTTTGGCAGGAAACGCGCCTCGCGTTCTACGACATTGCGACGACCAACGGGTACAGCTGGCTCGGCGAAAGCGACCAGCCATGGCGTGTCGGCGAAATCGGCGACATCACGAATATTCAAATCAATCCGCAATTGTTCAGCAGCGGCGTCGCCACGCTGGGAGGCGGCAATATCACGATCGTCGCCGGCGCCAACGTCTCCGACCTTTCGATCGTCGCCGACACGTCGGCGACCACGGCCAGCGTCAGCTCTTCAGCGAGCGTCCTGCCGACACAGGCGCTGTGGCAATTCGGCGGCGGGAACGTGACGGTCGACGCCGGCCGCAACCTTCTGGGCGGCCTCATCGATGTCGCGTCAGGCGTCGCGGATATTGCCGTCGGGCGCGATATCGAAAGCGACGGGACGTATCAAACCCTCACCAACACGGGCTCTATCGTTTCGATGGTCGACGGCGTGCGGCTGCGCGTGAGCAACGCTTTCGCCAACCTGACCGCGCTCGGCACGGTGGAACTGCAAGGCATCTCTTCGCTGGGCGTGGGGCAGGGCGCCAACGAGGTCCAGAACAATCTCAATGCGCACGGATTTTACTCGTCGATCGCCGGTGTCGCGATCACGGCCGACGGCTCGGTCACGATCGACAATCTCGGCGCCGACGTCGTGACCGCGGAAAGTGCGGCAACCGATGAAACGCAATCGGCCGTTTATCCCGGCACGCTGGAGGTCGCCTCCATGACGGGTTCCCTCGATCTCGCCACAGCCGCGAACACGACGAATGAGGCAAGCGCGATTCTGCTTTATCCCAGCCCCACGGGTAATCTGAATCTGTATGCGGCGGCGGACATCCTGCCGACCACGATCGCGATGCTGGACGCGGACCCGGGTCTGCTTCCAGGCGCGTTCTCGACCTTTACGGCGGACGCAATCGACGGCGTGACCAGCGGCCAGACGTTCATCTTCCCCGGAGTTCTTCCCGACACGTCCGCCGTCGAGCTCGCGGCGATGCACAACAGCGACATCACGCACCTGGACGATCCCGATCCCGTTCGCATCGCTGCGGGCGGCGACATCCTCGACATGATCCTGTCGGTGCCGAAGCAGGCGCGGATCGATGCCGGGCAGGACATCGTCAACATGATGTTCTTCGGACAAAACATCCTGAACACCGACATCACGCGCATAGTGGCGGGCCGCGACATCGTCGGAACCACGGAGTTGGTGCAGCCGGTCATCAGCGCATCGGAGGAGCTTGGACCGCCGCTCGCGGCCGTCGAAGGCAACACGTTTATCATCGGTGGGCCCGGCTCGTTCTTCCTGGAGGCGGGACGGAATGCGGGACCGTTCCTCAACTCCGCCGACACCGACGGGTTTGTGAGCGTCAATGGAGAAAGTCCCGTCTCCACCGGGCCGCTTTCATATGCGGGCGGCGTCATTTCGATCGGAGACGAGTGGAATCCGTGGCTGCAGTCGACCGGCTCAAATCTCTATGTCGAGTTCGGCGTCGGCAAGGGTGCGGACTACGACCAGTTCGCAAACTATTATCTGAATCCCGCCAATCTCGCGGAATTACCGGGGTACCTGTTCGTGCAGACCACCGATTCCGCCGGCAACATGACGCCCAACCGTTCGGACCCGATCTACGCGCCGATATTGATTTCGTGGCTGCAGCAGAATTGGTCCGCGCAACTCGTGGCCGCCTACGGCACGACCAACATCAGCTTCCAGCAGGCGTACAGTGTTTTCACCACGCTTCCGGAATTGCAGCAGCGCATCTTCCTGATCGACGACGTGTATTTCAACGAGCTGACCCAGACGTCAATTCCGTCTGGCCCCTCCTACAAGGAATACAGCCGCGGCTACACGGCCGTGAATCTGCTGTTCCCCGCGTCGCTCGGTTACACGCAGAACAACCTGTCCGGCGGCGCCAACGGCGCCAATCAGACCGTCGAGACCGGCAATCTCGATCTGAGGCTTGCCGCGATCGAAACGGTGTATGGCGGAAACATTTATCTTCTCGGTCCGGGCGGCGACGTGCTCGGCGGCTCGACCGTGGCCACCTCCGCGCAGGCAGCCCTGCACAGCTACAATGGCGGCCTGCTCTATTCCGGCTACGCCAACGACGCGCCGTTTGCGGCATCGATCGAAACCATCCCTGCGGGGTATGAGGGTATATTGACCTTGCGCGGCGGCTCGATCGACACGTTCACCGACACGGATTTCCTGCTCAATCAAAGCCGCCTGTTCACCGAGGACGGCGGTGACATCGCGATGTGGTCGTCGAACGGCGATCTCAACGCGGGCGAGGGACCGCAGACTTCGGCCAACTTCCCGCCGGTCGTCGTGCAGACCGACGACGATTTATACACGCAGGTGGATTCCGTCGGTGGCGTCACCGGCGCAGGCATCGCCGCGTTCGAGCCGGGCCCCGGCATTGCGCCGCCGGATGTCTTCCTCATCGCGCCGCGCGGGACAGTCGATGCGGGTGCAGCCGGTGTGCGCGTGGCGGGCGATCTGTTTGTCGCGGCCTTTGCCGTGGCCAATGCCAACAATTTCAGCGTCGGCGGCACTTCGGTCGGCGTGCCCGGAGCGGCCACGGTCGATGTCGGTACGCAGACGAGCGCCAGCGCGGCCTCGGCGGCCTCGGCACAAGCGGCGGCGACGGCTTCCAACAGCGCTCGCGGGCTTGGGGACGATCAGTCTCTCATCACGGTCGACGTGCTGGGCTACGCCGGCAGCGAATGCCCGCCGGACGACAAGAAATGCAAGAAGTAGAGACGGCAGGCAGGGCGAAGGAGGGCCGGTGAAACACGCGCTAGCTATGGCCGGAGTCGTGTCCCAGGATTGCGGCGACACGAGCTGCAATTCCGCAAGCCTCGGTATGGATTCGAAATTTTCGCTTATTTCGCCGAAACGTTCCTGTACGCTCGTAGCGCTGCCGGGTCGATCCGGTCGGCCGGAACGAGTTTGTAGTGCCGTTCGTCGACGACTTTCACTTCGTCGCCTTGGACCGTAAGTTCGAACAGTGCGATGACTTTGTCGCTCATGGACTGCACCGAGATCGCACGACACCTGATGCTCGAAAACTTCTCGGCGCAGACCGCGATATCCTGTTGAGTTTGCACCACCGAAATCCGGTCCTTTCCGTCCTTCGCCAACCTGGACGACCGCTGCGGCATGCGCGACAGCGATGGTCGATCCGCCACGCGTGCGCGATTCTGAACTGACGGGCTTCGAGGCGCGCGTCTTCCGGCGGGCTTGTCCCGCCGAATAGCTGCGTCCCGAACTCCTAAGCGTCGAGAGCCTCGCGGGCCTTTCGCGCCAGATCCTGTTTGCGGAACGGCTTCTGAATAAAGTGCACGCCGTGGTCGAGCCTTCCGTGATGGACGATGGCGTCTTCCGTGTAGCCGGACATGTAAAGAATTCTGATGCCGGGTTGCAGCTTTCGCGCTTCCTCCGCCATGCGGCGGCCGTTCATCGCATCGCCGAGCATCACATCCGTGACCACCAGCGCGACGTTGTGGTGTCGGGACAAGACCTCAAGCGCGCGCGGGCCGCTCGACGCTTCGAGCACGGTGTATCCCAGCGAACGCAGCATCGTCACGGCGATGAAGCGCATGTCTTCGTCGTCTTCCACCACGAGGACGGTTTCGTTGCGGGCCTCCTGTGCGCCTTGCGCCGCGCGCGGCGCGATCTCCTGCGCCGGTCCGCTCGAGCGCGGCAGGTAAAGCTTCACCGAAGTGCCGCTGCCCACTTCGCTGTAGATGGCGACATGACCCCCCGATTGCTTCGCAAAGCCGTAGACCATGCTGAGGCCGAGGCCCGTTCCCTGGCCGATGCCCTTGGTGGTGAAGAACGGTTCGAAGGCGCGCGCGATGACATCGGGCGGCATGCCCATTCCGGTGTCGGACACGGCCAGCATCACATATTGTCCCGGCGACAGTTCCTCGTGCGCCGAGGCGTAATCGTCGTCGATGCGGGCATTGCGGGTTTCGATGGTCAGGCGACCGCCGTCGGGCATCGCGTCGCGCGCATTCACCACCAGATTGAGCAGTGCGTTCTGGAGCTGTCCGGGGTCGACTTCGCAGGCCCATAATCCGGTCCCGCCGACGAATTCGATGCCGATGTTGGAGGGCAGCGTGCGGCGCAGCAGTTCCGTCATGTCCCGCGCGAGAGCGTTCAAATCCGACACCCGCGGGCTCAGCGGCTGTTGGCGCGAAAAGGCGAGCAGGCTGCGGGTGAGCGAGGAGCCGCGCTCGGCGGCGCGACGCGCGGGCTCGAGCAGCTTGTCGATTTCGGAGTCGCCGCTACCGAGCGCTTCATGCGCCAGTTCGAGATTGCCGGAAATAACCCCGAGCAGGTTGTTGAAGTCGTGGGCCACGCCGCCGGTCAATTTGCCGATGGCCTGCATCTTCTGCGATTGATGGAGCTGTTCCTCGGCGGCCTTGTAATCCGTCAGATCGACGACGAGCGAGTAATAGCCGCGCAAGACGCCGTCGTCGTCCTTGTCGGGCACATAGTTCGCTTCCACCGCGCGCTTTTTGCCATCCGGATAGGTCAGCGTGACCTCGGTTCGGAATTTCCCGACCGCGCGGCGGTCGCGCGCCAACTGGCTTGCCGCGAGATATTCTTCGGAAACGAATTCGTGGATGGTGTTGCCGATCATCGCCTGCGCCGTGGAGGCATACCAGCGTTCCAGCGTCCGGTTCACGAACTGAAAGCGGCCCTGCGCGTCCTGATAGGAGATCGCAACGGGAAGATTGTCGGCGATCGCGCGCAGCTGGCGCAGGCTTCCTTGAACGGAGGCGTTCAACTCCCGGATTTGCCGCTCGGCGCGATTGCGTTCGGTGACGTCGCGCACCACCACGACCCAGAGGGTTTCCTCACCCCGCTGAAACGTCGAACCGCTGACTTCCACGTCGATGACGACTCCGTCAGGCCGAGTCAGTTTCAAGGGGTAGTCGCGCGTGACGAGACCTTCGACCAGGCGCCGGCGCCACTCGTGCAATGCGCTGAGTTCGGCCCTGTCCACCGATTCCGCGACTGTCGTGCCGATCAGCTCTTGCGGGGTCTTCCCGAATATGTTGTAGGCGGCGGCATTCGCATCCAGTATCACACCGGCACCGAGTTCCGCTCCCACCGATCCGACGAGCATCGCGTCGACGCTGGCGTTGAATGCACCCATGAATTTTTCGTGCGAGGCCTTCAACGCGATTTCCGTCTCCTTGCGATCGCTGACATCGCGAACGACCCCGAACAGGTAGGGGAGGCCCCCGGCCTGCACGCGAGTCAAGGTGACTTCGGCGTCGAACTCGCTGCCGTCCAGCCGCGCGTGGCGCCATTCGAAGATCTGTCGCTCGCCGCCCATGGCGCCTGCGACTTTTTCCGCGGCCAGATCGGCGGAAGGCCGACCGTCGGGTTGCAGGACGGGCGAAAGTTCAGCGGGTGTCTTGCCGAGAATCTCTTCGGACGTGCAGCGAAACATCACCAACGCCGCGGCATTGCAATCCACCAGGCGATTGTCGAGCGAGACGAAAATCGTGTCGCCTATCCCGTTGAAGAGGGTCCGGTACGTCGCCTCCTGATCCCTGAGCTGAGTCGAAACGTTCTTGCTTTCGGTAATGTCGCTCACGACCGTCAGCAGTCCGGAGTAGTTTCCGTCGGAATCGAATTTGGGTTGAGCGAGGCCCTTTTCCCAGATGCAGGAGCCGTCGCCGCATAGGATGCGCATCTCCAGCGGGAAATCGCGACGCTCGGCGATTGCCCGATCGCGCGCCGCGACGAAGGGTGCGCGGTCGTCGGGGTGAATGAAATTCAGGGCCTCGTCGCGCGTAAAATAGGGCCGCCGCGGCACCTTCCGCTGCTCGAACAGCGAATCGGACCAATAGACGCGGTCGTTGCCGACATCGGAAATGACGTATCCGGTCTTGCCGAACTGCTGCGCGCGCATCAGCAGATCGAGACTGCTGCGCAGTTGGTCGAAACTGGGTTTGGCGTCACTCATGGGTTCACTGGGATCGAGACGGAGCAATTCGCGGCGCGGAGATACTCAAGCTGCACGTAGTACGGCGGATCGGAGGTGGCAAGAGCACGCGCGGAAGCCGTACCCGCAGGCCGCGCCTACGCAACATCGCGGTTTCCGGCGCGCGGGCCTGTGGGCTGGGCACGTGTGGCGAGCGGGTCTTCCGGCAGCACGATCTCGATCGATGTGCCGCGTCCCGGCTCGCTGCCGATCTTCATGCCTCCGCCGGACTGACGCAGAAAGCCGGCGCAATTGCTGAGTCCCCAGCCCGCATTGAAGTGCGACGCCTTGGTGGAAAACATCGGGTCCAATGCCCGCGCGGCGATCTCGGGCTTCATGCCGGGCCCGGTGTCCGTGACCGTCACGACGATATAGGCGCCGGAGCGCAGGTTGAAGCCGTTTTTCGTCGGCAAGGTCCTGGCGTCGACTGCGATGCAAAGCCGACCGCTGCCCGACATCGCCGCGACCGCGTTCGCAGCCAGTTCGACGACGGTATCGCGCAGTTTGTCTTCGTCGGCAAAGGACGGGCACGCCCGCGATGCCGGTATAAACTCCACGCTGACAGCCTCGCGCAAATCGTTCCTGAGATCGAGCGCGACTTCGAACATCACGCGATTGACGTCCAGCAGCTTGCGCTTCAAAGGCTGGCGTCCGGCAAAGGCCTGCAGCTTGGCGGACAGTTCGATGCCGCGCTGCGCGGTGCGCACCACTTCGCCGATCATCTCTTTCGGTGCGCTGCCGTGCTCGACATGCTCGTCGAGAAGGGAAAGGTTGCCGGCGACCGCCGTGAAGATGTTGTTCAACTCATGGGCGACCGCGCCTGCGAGCTGAATCAACGCTTGCGTTTTGTCCGAATCCGACATGGCCGACCGGTATTCTTTTTTTCGTTCCCCAGGCCGAATTCGTACAGCCCGCACGCGAGAATCGCACGCGTTCAGAGGGATAAGCGCGCTATACGATGGGATAGGCCGCGCGGCTTCAAAGCGATCTCAGGCGAATCCCGCTTTGGTCGCCATGACGGCGGCGTCGGCGCGGCTTCGAGCGCCCATTTTGCGGAAGACGCCGCGCAAGTGAAGTTTGATCGTCACTTCGGCCAGGTTCAATTCGCGGCCGATTTCCTTGTTGGAAAGCCCTTTGGCGACGCCTCTCAGCACCTCCTGCTCGCGTTGCGTGAGCAGCGAAAGCCAGGCGGCTGCCGGAGGGCCCGCGGACTCGCCGACATCGTCGTCGAGCAGGATTTCCGTCGGCATGCTCGTCCCGCCCGCAAGCAGGAGCTTGAGCGCGTGCGCGAGATACTCGCCCGTGGCGGTTTTGGGAATGTAGCCGCGCGCGCCGGACTGGATTGCGGCGCGGATTTCGGAACGCAGCGCAGTGCCGGAGATCACGGCGATCGGCGTCTGCGGGTATTGCCCCACGAGCTGTGTGATGGCCTCCACCGACATGCCCGGCATGTGATAGTCGACCAGGAAAAGATCGAATGCGGCGCCGGACTGCTCCGCCAATGTCCGCAATTCGTCTATCGACGAGACCTCATCCACGCGCGCTTCCGGAAACAGACGTTGCACCTGCAAGGTCGCCGCCTCGCGGTACAGTGGATGATCGTCTGCGACCAGGATTCTCATTGTCTCGCACGGGCATCGATGCCCCCGCCCATACTAGCCAATTTCCGGGCCAAGAGCAGAGATTCCCGACGCACGTTCGCGTTATTCATCGCCGTTCCGATCGGAGAAGTTGCGCAAGCCGCGTGCGATCTGGCGGGCGTCGGCGGGCTTGTGGAAGAAAGCGTCGGCTCCGGCCTCGCGGGAAACCTCCTCATTGGCGCCGTCGCTATAGCCCGTGCACAGCACAGTTTTGATGCCGGGCTTGATTTTCTTGACCCGTCGAATCAGATCGAGCCCGCGCATGCCCGGCATCACCTGATCGGTGACCATCACGTCGAAGGCGTCCGGGTCCTCTGCAACCGCGGCGAGCGCTTCCAGGGGGTCGTTCACGCCCACGGTCTCGTAGCCAAGCCGCTCGAGCCCGATCACCAGCATATCGGCGATGTCGCGCTCGTCGTCGACGATCAGGACTCTTTCATGGCCCCGCAAATCCTGCGGTTCGAGGACGGCCTCGCTTGCGACACCGGCGGGTTCGCTCGCAAACGGGAAGTAGACGGAGAAAACCGTGCCTTTGCCTGGCATCGATTTCACATGGCAGACGCCGCCGCAGGATTCGACGACGCCATGCACGACGGCAAGGCCCAGGCCAGTGCCGCGTTGCCGCCCCTTGGTCGTGAAGAAGGGCTCGAATATGCGGTCCAGAATGCCCGGTTCAATTCCCGGCCCGTTATCCTCCACCCGCAACAGGCAATAGGTTCGCGCGATACGAACGTCTCCGAAGACCCGTTCTGTCGGCTCCTTCGCGCCCTTTTTCAGAGCCTCGATTTCCAGCGCCGTTGCCGGCCTTGTGGCGATGTTGATCGTGCCGTTCCTGCCCTCGAGCGCATCGCGCGCGTTAAGGCAAAGATTTGCGATGAGCTGTCCGATCTGAACCGCACTTCCGAAAACGGGAAGTGGAGTATCCGGGGGCCGCACGTTCAACGCGACTTGCTCCGGCAGAAGGCCGCCGAGAAAAGCGCGGTTGCGATCGACCAGCAGGCCAAGGTCGACAACGCCGCGTTCGACGCTTCGCGCGCGTGCAAAGGCCAATATCTGCTCGACGAGATTCTTGCCTCTTTCGCAGGCGCTCAAAATGCGCTCCGCGAACCCGCGCTCCGCCGATCGCTCGGGCAGATCCTGCTCGAGAAAGCCGGCGAACCCCAAAATCGATCCCAGGATATTGTTGAAGTCGTGCGCCACGCCCCCGGCGAGTTGTCCGATCGCTTCCATTTTCGCGCTCTGCTGGAGTCGCGCTTCCATCTGTCGCCGCTCGGAAAGCGTGGCATTGCGCACCGTAACGTCGTTGATGCGCGTCAGCATGCCGCCGTCGGGCAATCGCATGCGCTGAATTTCGAGATCGCGACCTTTCGACGAGAGTTCGTGCATGTCGCTGACGCCGGTCAGCGCAACGGGAGGACGAGGGAAATTTCGCGACGGCTCCCCGTCTTCGCCGGCGGCATAGTTTCTTGCGGTCCGGTTCGCATAAAGAACCGCGCCGCTGCTGTCCTCCGCGTAAATTCCTTCGCTGACCAGCTCAAGCGTCGCCAATATCTCGGCGTTGCGACCGGCGGAGAACAGCAGCGCCACGAGATTGGCGAGCGCGCGCGCGAAAGCGATTTCCTGGGCCGTCCAGTGGTGCGGTTCGCTAAATCCGAATGCGATCGCACCCAGGCTTCGGTCGTGCGGAAAAGTCTCTGCGACCAGATGAGCGCGGATTCCGAGCGACTTGAAGTACGACAATCGCGACTTATAGAGCGGGGAGGTCAGAATATCGTCCGCCAGGATGACAAAATCCTGTTGCATCGTTTCCAGGAATTCGGGCGCGTCGTTGGCGGGATGATCGGGGATCTCCAGATGCCTGCCATGCCTTCGGTCCCAGAAATCGACGACCCGGATCAAGCCGGTGTTTCCCCGTTCCCGCACGATGCAGCAGCTGTCGGTCTGCAACGTTTCGGCGGCAAGCTCGACAATAAACCTGACGCGTTCGTCCTGCGGTTTGTCGGCAAGCAACGCCTCGCGGACGATTTTTCCCAGAGCCGTCTGGGTCGCCTGCGTTACGCTTTCGCGCGCGGCAATGAAGGTCTCGAGCCGAAGCCGGTGCAAAAGGATGGCCGCAACGATCCAGATTTCGGCGATGGCGAAACCCCGGTTGGCCCAACTGCCTGCCACGGATACGCCCGCGTCGGGGACAAGAAACGACCCTGCGACCGTCAGAATCGTGGTCAAAACCGCGCAACCGATGATCGCGCGTCCGCCGAACCGGATGCAAAGGGCGACAATGGCGGCATAGCCCACACCGTCGACGATGCCGCGCGGCTCGGAAATATCGATGACAAAAAGACCGACGATCCCTACCGCAACCAGCACACCGGCCAGGACGTCCAAAACGCGAAATTGCGGCCGCTCGAGCCGTTGAAGAGAAATGTCCGCCATCGGATGATTCGCCCCCAAGCCGATGCCCGATACCATATCCCTCGCGGCTCGAAATTGCTCCCCGCTGCTAGCTTGAGGCCGATTTCAGGAGTTCGCGAATGCTCTCGAGGAACACCGGCGGCGTGAGAGGCTGCGAAAAGGTGCGCGCCGCACCGAAAAGCATCGCGCCTCTCAGATAGACGCCGTCGATTTCGGTCATCCCCGGCGCCACGACGACGACGGGCACCGTGAGCGCCGCGTCCTGGAGTTTGCGGAGAAGCTCGATGCTGTCCATGCCCGGCAGCGTGACGCTTGTCACGACGAGATCGATGCCCCCCGCCCGGATGCGCGCAAAAGCCTCGTCCCCGCTGGACGCGACCGAGACACTATACCCTTCGCTCATGAGCATCACGGCGACATAGGCCAGGTGAAGTTGGTCGCTGTCCGCGACGAGAATGGATTTCTTTCGAAGTGGAGCGGCATCCCTTTCGGATCGGGACGAGCTTCTGTCGTCATGGCCCTGCGCCGCGAAAATCCAGGCTGTTTCGGTCATTTGGAGGCACGTGCTGGGGATACGCGAGGGTGATACGCCAATCCGCGAAAGGGTTCACGGACGCATCGGGATACTACTCATATACGGAAGTATGGGGTGGACCGGCGCTGTGAATTCACGGTGGCCTATCCAATTCGGTGCTGCGGATAAGTCCTCTGCTCGCAAATCGCGGGTGCGCGCAACGCGACTGACAGCGGGATTTGACGTTCGATTTTCCGGTTTGAGAGTTACCTCGGCGGGAACGTCATGCCTTGAAAGCCCAGCCGTTCGGGGCCGATACAAATCTCAGACTTGACTGAGCTGACTGGGGATTTCCGAAAGGTCGATGTACCGACAGAGCTTGGTTGGTTTTGTCCTGGCTATTTTGCCGTGAGTTGATTTCAGATTGATCGACCCGCCTAGCGGTTGAGTTAGAACCAAGAGAAGGTCGACACCGCCGTGTCCCGATCGAAGGGGGAACGATGTGTTTTCCACCAGTTGCGCGTAACCGCGCTCGTAATGCGTCTCCCTGATTTCCCAAATGCCGCACGGTCGCTCTACGATGTCACGTGCCCTGGCAATGACGAGCGGCCTATCCGCCTCGGAAACGAACTCAAGATAGTTCGCGCCCGTTAGGCATGTTTGCAAGCGGGCGTCGAATTCGGTGCCCGACAACCTGATGCAAATAGACGGTACATTTAACCGCGCCTCAGCAAGCACGAGGTGCCGTAAGAAACGCGGCGCACGCTCCGGGCGAAATGCCTCTCTGCGCGGAACCAAGCCGTCGGTCGGCAATGATCGCCAAAGCGTCTCGAATTCGAAACTCAGCTCCGTGCGCTCGGGAAGGGCCGTCGATCGATCCCACGCGGTGCGATCGGACTCGACACTCATGTTTGACATCGGTTGGCTGGCCCTGATGGAGTGGAATGGTAGCGCGAAGATGATAAATAAGTCATTGGCGCGCACTATGAGCCGAGTTCCGACAGCATCGGCACCGAATCCTCCAACGCGCGGATGCGATCGATCCCCTGACGCATTTCGGACATGATGAATTCGGCCCTGCGCATGGGCCCGCTCGCCGTGGGAGACGGAAATTGCCGCTTCCAGGCATTCATCTTCACGCTGAGCGCGCAAAGCACGCCTCCGATCGAAATGTGGTAGCTCTTGATCAAGGCTTCGATCCTGCGGAAGCGTTCGGCCGTAAGCTCGCGCCACATGTCGTTGGTGCTGCGTTCGAAGCTTTCCAGCCTGCCGGTGACGTTTGCGGTGAGCGCGTTGATGGTCTGCTCGACGAAATCGAGCGTGCGCATCATGTTGACGTCCTGCCGAAGCTGATAGTTCGAGCGAATGTCGTGCGTGCATTCGAGAAATGTCTGTATCGGAGGCAGGATCTGGTCGAGGCATTGGCGGTAATAGGACAGAGACATGAAGATATCGGCATAATCCTCGAGGAAATTCGGTATTGCCGGAATGCCAATTCCCAATTTTGCCGCCATCTTCGCCAGCCGCTCGCGCACGGTGTCTGCGGGACAATTGCGCATGAGGCCCACGATGTCCGTGAACCCGCCGACGGCCGCATCTTCGCCGAAAATCTCGGCCACCAGGGGTTGGGTAAAAGTCGACATGTAACTGCTCAGCGATGCGATCTTCTGGTCAGAGAGCTTGAGCGCGGAAGACGTCGTGACGGCGATGCCGCAGCCGCGCAAGAGAATGCGCAGGCTGTAGACGTCGAAGCTGGGTAGCAGAGCAACTTTGCGCAGCAATACGAGGTCGGGATGTTGTGGCTGGTCGCCGAGGCCGGTGATCTTGCCGGCGCCTTCGACTGTCGTCTGACCGCTCGATCCTTCCGCCAGACAGAAAAACTCCACCATCGTATCCAGCTGCGGGTTCTTGACCATGCGCGCGCGACGAAAAGCTGCGCGCTCGATGGGAAGAATCGCAATGGGCAGGATGTGGAGCGCATCGCGATCGGAATCCTGAATCTCCCATTCCTCGTCGTTCGTCGGATGTGCCGCCGGGGTGCTCATGCCGGCATGTCCATGGAGTCGAAAAGCGAATCGATCTCGCTTTGCGTGGCTGCGTTTTTCGAAAGCTGCGGACCGTTGAGTAGCGCGTCGTCGCTTCGCGGAACCTCGGCATGGCCCGATTTGGCCAATGCATCGCCGCAAGCGCGGGTAAGCGCTTCGATTCGGCTCTCGATGTGCTGCAGAGCCCGGACCACCTTGGTGATGCGCTGGCCGGTTATGTCCTGAAACGCGCTGGCCTCATAGATCCGCGTGGCGGCCATCTGCAGTGCTTCGCGTGTTTTCGGATCGGTGCCGACGGCCACGGCTTCCACCGATTCCGCGGCACCCATGATTTCGTTGGCGGCACGTCCCGTCTCCGCAACGATTTCCTCGAGCTCGTCGGCCGTCGAAGACAGGAAATTCTCGCCGCCGGGCTTGAGCGCGCCGATTTCCTCGCGCGTCAGCCTGATGTGCTGGGAGAGATATTCCAGCACGGTGACCAAAGGCTGTTTCTTCTCGTTGCCGAGCGCGTGCAGCTCGCGGATGATGCGGTCGAGATATCCTTGCGCATTGTCGATATGCAATGCGGGCGTCTGATTGTCCGATGTGCTCATGGCTCAGTGACCCCCGAAGACGCTTCCGATTTTCGCGCGCAAGGTTTCCGCATTGAACGGCTTGACGATATAGTTCGAGACGCCGGCCTGCTTGGCCGTGATGACGTTTTCCGTCTTGCTCTCCGCCGTCACCATGATGAAGGGGATGCGCCGCAGCTTTTCCTCGCCGCGCACGCTGCGCAGCAGGTCGAGCCCGGTCATAGGCGCCATGTTCCAATCCGAGATGATGAGGTCGAACGGTTCGCGCCGCAATTTGCTGAGCGCGTCCTCTCCGTTGGTCGCATCCTCGACGTTGAGGAAATCCAGCTGACGCAAAAGATTGCGCAGAATGCGCAACATCGTGTTGTAATCGTCCACGATCATGATGCGCATATTCTTGTTCAGGCTCATCGGTCTCTCCTTGAAAGCGCTGCTTGAGCGAGCGGCATGGCTTGGCCGGCCGCGCGCGCATTTGAAGCTTCACCATGTCCCCCGGCGGCCATGGCCGACCGCTCGTTCCGCGTCGCGGTCACAGGCGCGTAAACGCCGCGCAGTCCCGCGATGTCCGTGAATTTGTTGCAGATGCCGAAAACGGATTCCGCCCCGCCCAGGATGAGAGCGCCGTCGCGCGCGATGCGCGAGTGAAGGGCTTCGAGAATTCGCGTTTTGAGCGGCAGGTCGAAATAGATCAGCACGTTGCGGCACAGAACGATGTCGAACTGACCCAGCGGTGCGAGGTCGCCCAGCAGATTGAACAATCGGAAGTCGACCATTTTGCGCAATTCCGGCCTGATGCGCCATTGCTCGCCGATCTGTTCGAAGTGCTTGAGCAGCATCTGGATCGAAAGACCGCGCTGGGCCTCGAATGTCGAATAGGTCCCGTCCTTGGCGCGCGCGACAATGCTGGGCGAGATGTCGGTGCCCACGATTTCGACCCGCCAACCGGCAAGCACCGGAAAATCGTCGCGGAGCATCATCGAAAGCGAATAGGCTTCCTGGCCGGTCGAACAGGCTGCGCTCCAGATGCGGAGGTGTTTTTGCGCCGCGCGACGTTCGATCAGTCCCGGCAGGAGAGTTTTTTTCATTGCGTCGAAGGGATGCCGATCGCGAAAGAATGACGTCTCGTTGGTCGTCATTGCATCGACCACCGCACCGATCAGGGCTTCCGATCTCTCGCCGCGCATCGCGGCGATCAATTGTTCGAGGGTCGAGTGATTGTGTCGCCGCGCGATCGGCATAAGCCGCGTGTCGAACAGATACATCTTGTCCGGTGTCAGGCTCAGCCCCGAGCGCTCCTTCAGGAGCGCCGCGACGTAATTGAAGTCGCTCATATTCATCGCCGGCTCCCGCGAAAAAGCGTGCCGAGATAAGGCGATATGGCCGAAAGCGGCAGGACGGCCGAGCACAACCCCGCATTTGCGATGGCGCCGGGCATCCCCCAAACGACGCTGGTTGCTTCGTCTTGAGCGATAACGGCGCCTCCCGCGTATGCGATGGCGCGTGCGCCTTCCAGGCCGTCGCTTCCCATGCCTGTCAGGGTTACGCTGACGGATTGCGCTCCAAACGCCTGCGCCACGCTTCGAAACAGCGGGTTGACGGACGGACGGCAGAAATTCTCGGGAGGCGTCTTGCTCAAGCGCGCCTTGAGATGCAGTCCTTCGCGCGCAATTTCAAAGTGGAAGTCGCCCGGTGCGAGATAGATCCTGCCGGGAGCGAGAGCCTCGCCATTTGCCGCTTCGGAACTTGGCCGCCCGCTCGCGCGCCCCAGATGTTGCGCAAGAACGGTTGTGAAGGTCGCCGGCATATGCTGCGCGATCACAATGGGAACGTTGATTTCTGCGGGCAACGCCTTCACCAAAGCGAGCAGGGCCTGAGGCCCGCCGGTCGAACTGCCGATGGCGAGAATTCCGGGATCGCGCAAGGTCGCGTTTCGCAGCCCGAACGCGGGCTCGACCGGCTTGGCTGATGCTTTCGCGAAGATGTCCGGCTGCGCAGAGACACCGGCACGTCGGCCAAGCGCCGCAATCTTTCCGAGCAGGTCACGCTTGAAGTTGTCGCTGCCGTTTAACTGGCTGGCGCTGGGCTTGGGAATGTAGTCGGTTGCGCCACGGGCGAGGGCCTCAAGGCTTATTTCGGCGTTCTTCTGCGTCAGCGTGGACGCCATGATGATCCGCGTTCCGGGATCGGCTGCGAGGATCTTCGGAAGCGCGGTCAGCCCATCCATCACCGGCATTTCGATATCGAGAATCACGATATCGGGCCTGATGCGCGCGGCCTGGTTTACTGCTGTCTGGCCGTTGCTGCAGGTGGCCAGCACTTCGATCGACGGATCGCTCTCCAGGATGCGTACGATGAACCCACGCACGACGGCGGAATCGTCCACGACCATCACGCGGGTGTGCGGCCGCTCGGATTCGGTTGTGGGTGTCGTGCGCAGCATCCGGTCAACCCAGCGGAAGCTGGGCAAGTTTGTCGAGCAAGACGTCGCGGTTGAACGGCTTCATGATGTATTCGTCGGCGCCGGCCGCAAGCGCTTCCTGGATTTTCGACACTTTGATTTCCGTCGTGCACATCACGATGATGGGCCGCCTTGGCATCTCCATCGCCCGCAACACGCGCAGGCAGCTGATGCCGTCCATCTCGGGCATGTTCCAATCGAGCATGATGATGTCCGGAACTTCTTTTTTGCAGTGCTCCACGGCGTGAACTCCGGTGGGTGCTTCGGCCACATCGAAGTTCAGATCGCGAAACAGCGAGGCCACGACGCGGCGTATCGCGCTCGAATCGTCGACAACCAGACAGGTGCTTTTGTCGCTCATGCCGCGACTCCTTTCGTAGGTTCGGCTCCGAACGTGTTCGGTGCATTTCGTGAGATGTAATGCTCGATGTCGACGATGTCGGTGGCTTTGCCGGCGATGATGGCGCTTCCGGCAAATCCTTCGTGAGTCGCGGTGAGTTCGATGGAAACGCGGTCGCGTGCGATATCTACGACCTTGTCGACAACGATGCCAAGCGTCCGCGCACCACTATCGAATACGAGAATCGCCTGCTTGCCTTCGCTCTTCCAGAAATGATTGGCATCGATGGCGATGAGCGGCATCAAATGGCCGCGATATTGTACGACGTATCGGCCGCCGACGCGCTCGATCGTTCGCGCATCCACTTCTTCGATGCGGGCAACGGCGTGCAGCGGTACGGCCTTCAGCTCTGCGTCCCCCGCTTGAAAGAGGAGCAACGACGACTGATCGCTCTCGTGGCGCGCCGCCGAGGCAGCCGATTGCGCCATTGCCGACGCGGCCTGCGCGCGACCCTGGCCGGCGGACTCGGAAATGCCGTTGGGATCGAGAATCATGATGACGCTGCCGTCGCCGAGAATGGTGTTACCGGCATAAAAAGCATTGCCGCGCAGGATCGGTGCGACGGGCTTCACGACGATTTCTTCGGTATCGAACACGCGATCGACGACGATGCCGAAAGTGAAGGACCCGACCTGGGTTACGAGTATGAAACGATCTTTTGTTTCGTCATCCTCGCCGAGCGCAAGCAGCCCGCGCAAGGAGATCAGAGGCAGAAGCTGACCGCGCAAACGCAAGACAGGCGCGTTCTTGATTGTCTCGATGCGTGCGCCCGAGCGTGCGCTCGCGCGGACCAGTTCGATCACACTGATCTGAGGAACTGCAAAGCGTTGTCCCGCCGTCTCGACGATGAGTGCGGAGACGATTGCGAGCGTCAGGGGTATCTTGATGAGAAAGTTCGTGCCGCGACCGGCCTCGGACGTCATCTCGATCGCACCGCCGATGCGTTCTACATTGGTGCGCACCACGTCCATGCCGACGCCGCGTCCGGAGACGCTGGTTACTTTTTCAGCCGTGGAGAAACCGGCGCGGAAGACGAATTGCAAAATCTGCTGTTCGCCCATAACGGAGAGTTCGGCTTCGGTTGCGAGACCGTTGGCGATGGCTTTGCGCCGAATGCGTTCCACGTCGAGGCCGCGTCCGTCGTCCGCGATGCGGATGAAGATGTGGCCGCCTTCGTGATAGGCCTCGAGGGAAATGGTGCCTGTTTCGGATTTGCCGGCCGCCATGCGATCTGCCGGGCTTTCGATCCCGTGATCGGCGGAGTTGCGGATCATATGAGTCAGTGGGTCCTTGATCATTTCAAGAACCTGACGGTCGAGTTCGGTGTCCGCACCGCGTTGAACGAGCTCGATCTTCTTCCCGGATTCGACGCAGAGATCGCGCACGATCCGCGGCAGCTTCGCCCAGGCGTTGCCGATCGGCTGCATGCGCATGCGCGTGACGCCATCCTGCAGATCCGACGTAATGTGGCTGAGGCGTTGCAGCGGCACCTTGAACTCGCTGCTCTTCTGCATGCGCTGGAGTTGCAGAAGCTGGTTGCGCGTGAGCACGAGCTCGCTGATGAGCGTCATCAGATTCTCGATCGTGTCGACGTTGACGCGAATGGACGACGCAGCGAGCGCGGATTCCTTGGCCTCCACCAAGGGAGCGGGTTTTGGAGAAATGGGGCCCGGCTCAGGCTGTTGCGCGGTGGCGACGACCGGCGAGGGAGCCGGTTCCACGGCCGTTTCCGGACCAAGGAACTCGATCGCCGTTGGCGCAATGGAGTGCGCGATTTCCGCCAGCAGTTCTGCGGCGACCGGAAAGCCTGCCTCGTCAAACACCGGAGGCGCATTCATGGGATCTTCGGAAATCGCGGCGTCCGGCTCGGACGGGCGTGCCTCTGCGATGGCATTGATCTCCGAGATCAGGCCGGTGTCGTTGCCGTCCGGTTCGCGACCCGCTGCTTCAAGTTCGGCCAGCAAGCGGCGGATGTGGTCGATGCATTTGAGGATCAGCGTGACGGCATGCGGCGTGACGGGAAGTTCGCCGTCGCGGAATTTTCCGAGCACGTTTTCGCCGGCGTGCGCCACAGCCTCCAGACGCGGCAGACCCAGAAACCCGCACGTTCCTTTGATCGTGTGCATCAACCGAAAGATGTTGCCGAGGATCGTGACGTCGCTCGAGTCGCGCTCGAACCGCACCAGCTCGACATCGAGTGTTCCGAGGCTTTCGTTCGTTTCGGTCAGGAATTCGTTCAGCAGCTCATCCATGGACTGCTCCTCACGCGTTGCCGCGAATGTTGAGCAACTGCTCGACATTGAGCGTGACAAGCAGCCGGTCTCCGACGCGGAATACGCCGTCCACCAGTTCGCGCCAGAGAGGATCCAGCGTTGTGGGGCTCTGTTCGCGCTCCTGCTCGATCACGGAAACAACGTCGCCGACGCCATCGACGAGCAAGGTGTAGAATTCGCCGTCGTTCTCGACGGTGACGCATCGACCCGGACCGCCGCCTGCTTCCTTCAGCGTGGGGAGCGACAGACGAGTGCGCACGTCGATCACCGTTACGATCCGTCCGCGCAGATTGATGAGACCGCGGACTTCGGGCGGACCGAGCGGAACCCTGGCGATCGCGTCCGGCGTCAGAATGTCCTGAACCCGCATGACCGGAACGCCGAAATAGTGATCGGCAACCATGAACGTGACGAAAGCGGACAGATTGTCTTCGGTTGTCGTTCGGCTATCCGTGATCATTGCATTCGCTCCGCGTCTTGCAGTCGTTGATCGGATTTTGAAATGTCGTCCGTGGACGAAGGGCAGACCGGATGGCCTCGTGAACCGATGCGTGTTAGGGGGAACAAGCACTGACCCCGCAAGTCATCCAATCTGCCCAATCGTCGTTCGTTATCTCGCCATGCGCCGGTCTATGCCGCTTTCACGCCGGAGAGGAATTGCTGGACGAGGTCTTTGAGGTGTCCGGACTGGCCGGTGAGGGCCTGCGCTGCCGTTAGAACCTGGTTTGCGGCCGAGCCTGTGCCGTTGGCCGCTTCGGTGACGCCGCCGATATTGGCGGAGACTTCCTGCGTGCCTTTGGCCGCTTCCTCGACATTGCGCGCGATCTCCTGCGTGGCCGCACCTTGTTCTTCGACAGCCGCCGCGATGGCAGTAGCGATCTGATCGATCTCGCCGATGGTCTTGCCGATGGAGCCGATGGCGCGCACGGCGTTCTGGGTCGCACCCTGCACGCCGGTGATCTGCGCGCTGATGTCTTCGGTGGCTTTCGAGGTCTGGGTCGCGAGATTCTTCACTTCGGCCGCGACGACGGCGAAGCCCTTGCCGGCGTCTCCTGCGCGAGCCGCCTCGATCGTCGCATTAAGTGCGAGAAGGTTGGTCTGGTCCGCGATGTCGTTGATGAGGGCCACGATCTCGCCGATCTTCTGCGAGGCGCTGACCAATCCCTGAACCATCTCGTTGGCTTTGGTCGCTTCCGCCACGGCGTTGGACGCGATCTGGTTGGAATGGTTGACTTGGCGGCTGATCTCGGCGATCGAGGACGACAGCTCTTCGGTGGCCGACGCGACGGTCTGAACATTGGCCGAGCTTTGCTCGGAGGCCGCCGCCACGGCGCTCGCCTGTTTGGTGGTCTCTTCCGCGGTCGCACTCATGGACTGCGCGGAGGATTCCATCTGGGCTGCCTGCGAGGCCACGGTCTGGACGATGCCGCCGACGCTCGCTTCGAAGCTGCGGGTGAGTTCGTCCATCTTGGCGCTGCGCGCTTCGGTGCGGCGTTGGGCGGCTTCCTGTTCCGCCTTCAACCGGTCGGCTTCGATCATGCTGTCCTTGAAGACCTGCACGGCGGAGGCCATCTGGCCGATCTCGTCCTTGCGGCCGACGCCGCCGATCTCGGTGGAGAGATCGTGCCGGGCGAGCTTGCCCATCGCATCGGTCATCCTGCGGATCGGCGTCGACACGCCGGTGACGATCAGGAACCCCGCAACCACGCAGAACAGCGCCGCAAGCAGCAAGGCGCCGACGATCCAGTCGCGGGCCACGATATAGGTGTTCTTGATGGTTGCAGTCTCTTGGCGGGCGCCGTTAACCTGGAAGTCGATCAGCGCGTTCAAAGCGGCCTGGAAATTGTTGAAGACTGTTTTCATGTCGCCGGTGTAGAGCTTCGCCGTACCCGCGCGGTCCTTTTGGGCCAGTTGGAGATACTGCGTGTTCATCGCAATGTAGTTGTTCCATTGGGGCATGATGCGGTCGAACAGATTGCGCTCTTCGCCGGACGTGATGGTGGGTTCGTATGCCGCGAGCGCAGCCTGAACCTGGGGCAGGACGTCTACCAGAAGATGCTTTGTCTCGTGTTCGCGCAGCTCGGGAGTGGTGGCAAGTCCTATCGAGCCCTGAACCTGGCGATAGCGCATCGTCGCCGTCGAGAATGAACCAAGTGTACGCGTCCCGACCAGCCAGTTGTTCACAACGTCGCTGGCGCCGTCATTCACCGCCGACAAGCGCTGCAGCGAAAACACGCCGAGAGCGGAGGTGACGACCAGAACGAGCGCGAAGACGCCGATGATCTTGGATCGGATCGTGACATTGTTAAGCCGGCTCATTTTGTTCCCCATCTCGATTTGAAAATCCTGAACCGGATCGTTGTCGTGCGCATTTCGGCGCGTCGTCGATTTGTTTCAGCATGTGTCGTCGTCATTGCTCCTCACGCCGCTTTCACGCCGGAGAGGAATTGCTGGACGAGGTCCTTGAGGTGTCCGGACTGGCCGGTGAGGGCCTGCGCCGCCGTCAGGACCTGGTTGGCAGCCGAGCCGGTGCCGTTGGCCGCTTCGGTGACGCCGCCGATATTGGCGGAGACTTCCTGCGTGCCTTTGGCCGCTTCCTCGACATTGCGCGCGATCTCCTGCGTGGCCGCACCTTGTTCTTCGACGGCGGCCGCGATGGCCGTGGAGATCTGATCGATCTCGCCGATGGTCTTGCCGATGGAGCCGATGGCGCGTACGGCGTTCTGGGTCGCACCCTGCACGCCGGTGATCTGCGCGCTGATGTCTTCGGTGGCTTTCGAGGTCTGGGTCGCGAGATTCTTCACTTCGGCCGCGACCACCGCGAAGCCCTTGCCCGCGTCGCCGGCACGCGCAGCTTCGATGGTCGCATTGAGCGCGAGCAGGTTGGTCTGGTCGGCGATGTCGTTGATGAGGGCCACGATCTCGCCGATCTTCTGCGAGGCGCTGACCAATCCCTGAACCATCTCGTTGGCCTTGGTCGCTTCGGCCACGGCATTCGACGCGATCTGGTTCGAATGGCTGACCTGGCGGCTGATCTCGGCGATCGACGACGACAGCTCCTCCGTGGCCGATGCCACGGTCTGAACATTGGCCGAGCTTTGCTCGGAGGCCGCCGCAACCGCGCTGGCCTGTTTGGTGGTCTCTTCCGCGGTTGCACTCATGGACTGTGCGGAGGATTCCATCTGGGCGGCCTGCGCGGCCACGGTCTGGACCACGCCGCCGACGCTCTCCTCGAAGCCGCGGGTCAGTTCGTCCATCTTCGCGCTGCGCGCTTCGGCGCGGCGTTGGGCGGCTTCCTGTTCCGCCTTGAGCCGATCGGCTTCGATCATGCTGTCCTTGAAGACCTGCACGGCGGTGGCCATCTGGCCGATCTCGTCCTTGCGGCCCACGCCGCCGATCTCGGTGGAGAGATCGTGCCTGGCAAGCTTGCCCATCGCGTCCGTCATCCTGCGGATCGGCGTCGACACGCCGGTGACGATCAGAATCCCCGCAACCACGCAGAACAGCGCCGCCAGAACCAGTGCGCCAACGATCCAGTTCCACGCGGTACTATAGGTGTTCTCGATCGTCGCGGATTCCTTGCGAGCGCCGTTGACCTGAAAATCGATGAGTGTCCTCAGCGCACCCTGAAAATTGTTGAATTCCGTTCGCATGTCGCCGGTGTAGAACTTCGCCGTGCCGGCGTGGTCCTTCACGGCCATCTGGAGGTATTGCTCGTTCTGGGCGAGATAACTGTTCCATAGCGGCATAACGCGGTCGAACAAGCCGCGCTCGTCGCTGGTTGAGATCGTGGGCTCGTATTCGGCGAGCGCGGCCTGAACTTGCGGCAAAACCTCTTCCTGGAGGTGCTTTGTTTCGTGTTCGCGCGACTCCGGCGTCGTTGCGAGCCCGATGGAGCCTTGCGCCAGGCGATAGCGCGTTGTCGCCGTCGAGAAAGAACCAAGTGCGCGCGTGGCCACGAGCCAGTTGTTCACGACGTCCCTGGCGCCGTCGTTCACGGCCGACAGGCGCTGCAGCGAAAACACGCCGAGAGCGGAGGTGACGATGAGGATCAGCACGAATGCGCCGACCACCTTTGACCGGATGGACAGATTGTTTAATAGGCTCATAGAGCTCTCCGTACTGGATGGTGCGCGGCGGTTGCGCTTGGAAGAATTGCCGGCAGTTTCACGGGCTTTCCGCGGTTCGAACGGTGCGAAACCTAGGAGCGGCGTGTGACCCGGATTTTTCGCGCCGATTTCCGTTTGTGTCGGAATATGTCGGGGTCGAGACGAATCGAAGCGGATGCCCATGAGGCGGAAAGTGCTGTGTCGGTGCGTTCTGTAGGCCCGCGGCCCGGGGGGCTCGCCTAAAGACTTCGCTGTTGGAACGTCCTGGATGCGAACGGCCGCAGTTCGTGTGAACCGAAACTGAAGAATTCCTTTACTAAGTTTTTTCTAAAGGAATTCAGTCTATGTCAGTGGATGACAATTCGTTTCCGGGGGCGGGATCAAATGACCCTGAGCAAGAATCTGGCGATCGTCGAGGATGACCCCGACATTCGCGCGATCCTTGAACGGTGCCTGGGTGCAGACGGTTACCGCGTGACGGCGCTATCGGCCGCGGCGGGACTGGACGCCGTGCTTTCCGAAGGCGACATCGATCTCGTCATCGTCGATGTCGGGCTTCCCGATGCCGACGGATTGGCTCTGACCCGCCGCATCCGGCAGGATCACGATCTCGGCATCATCATCATCAGCGGTCGCGGCGACCTGACGGACCGGGTGGTCGGTCTCGAGATCGGCGCCGACGATTACATCACCAAGCCTTTCGAGCCGCGGGAAGTGCTGGCGCGGGTTCGCAGCGTCTTGCGCCGCGGCGAACGCGTCAAAACCGGACATGCGACCGGCGAAGCACACCGCAAATACCGCTTCAACGGCTGTACGATCGACCTGACGTCCCAGACATTGACGGACGGCGAGGGCCTCGTCGTTCCCCTCACAAGCGGAGAGTACAAGTTGCTGGAAACGTTCGTGACCCACGCGAACCGGGTGTTGACCCGCGACCAGCTTCTCGACTTCATCTGCGCGAATGATGCACCGGCCTATGATCGCAGCATCGATGTGCGGATCGGCCGGCTGCGCAAGAAAATTCACGACGACCCGAAGAAGCCGTCACTGATCAAGACGATACGCAACGCGGGATATATCTTTGCGGGGACCGTCTCCGCCGCGTAGCGTGGCCGATATGTCCTATCGGCCCAGCGGCAGAGTGGCGATCCAACCGGCCAGACCTGCGATCGCAATTGTAACCGGGACAATCCAAAGGATTCGCGGGATCCGGCGCCTGCGGCTCGCTGGGTCGAGATAGACGTCCAGTATGGTCGAGCCATGCTTCCGGGGCCTGCTCGCGTCGCGCACATAGGGTCCATACATCGCGCTCTCCCGCTATCGGAGCGATTGTCTTCGCGAACGACGCTACGCTTCTTCGAATCGCGTCGAAATCCGTTCAAACGGCTAGCGGCACTATACGTGCGTATTATCCGGCGGCGACTGGCGTCCGGCACGCTTGCGCGCATACATCTCGGCATCCGCCCGCGCCATCGCAACTTCGACGTTTTCGTGGCTCTTCAATTCGAAAACGCCATAGGAGAACGCAATCGCGATGTGGATATCGTTCCAGATCGCGGGCGCCGCGCGCAGCTTTTCGGCCAAATTGTCGGCCTTGGCGGAGGCCTGTTCCAGGGTCGCATGGCACAAAAGCACGCCGAATTCGTCGCCGCCCAGGCGTCCGATCGCGTCGCTTTCGCGCGTGTGAGCCAGAAGCGCGGTGGCAAAATACTGAAGCGCTGCGTCGCCTGCCGCATGACCGAAGGTATCGTTCACGTTTTTGAAGCCGTCGAGATCGAAATAGACGAGGCTCGCCGGCGTCGCGTAACGGTCTATCGCCGCGATGTGCCGGCTCAACGCGCGCACGAAGGCGCGCCGGTTCAGGATCGGCACCAGCTGATCCTGGTCGGCCGCCGTTTCGACCTGTTCGAGCTTTCGCTGTGTCTGGCGAAGCTCGCGGCGAAGCACGTCGAGTTCGATCGCCAGGGAGGCAATCGCGTCGCGCACCCGCGGCGTATATTCGCCGTCCGGAATGCCCAGCGCATGGGCGAACGCTCCCGACGCGGCGAGCCTCGCCGATTTGGACTGCAGATAGGAGACGCTGGCGCTCATAGCTTTCCTGCGGCCGCTTTGGCGAGGATGAGCTTGTCGAGCATCAGGCCCGATATGACGCGGCGCAGACGCCTGTTTTCCATCTCGATCACCCGCAGGCTCTTATTCTTGTCGAAGCTCGCGTCGGTTTTTTCGATTTCGGCCTCGACCTGACTCGGCGTGCTGCCCGTTTTGGCTTTGGCTTCCCGTTTCGTCGATTTCCTTGCCATGGCTAGTCCCTCGCTTCTGTTCATATCCTTGGATTTTGGAGCCGCTGCGATCGTTTCCAGAGTGGTTTGCCACGGGCCCGGCTTGCAGCGGCGCACCCGCAATTCCTCGTCAAGTCCCCAACCGACGCTGAAAACCTTGCCCACGTCTTCCAGCCAGATGTCGATGGCATACGCATCGCACCAGTGGTTCTTGCCGGCGGCTGCAGCTTCGTATTTCGCGCTGTCCGCGATCCGCGGCAGGGGATTGAACGGCGTGCGGTAGCCGATCATCAGGCCGCCTTCCTTGAGAACCGCGAGCCTTGCACCGCCGCTCGGTTCGATGCGTCCCCGCTGCATGACCGCGGTCATCGCCAAATCGCGCAGCGCACAAATCCTGTCGCGGTCCTGATCGCGATACGCCATGTTACCAACCCTCTTCACATGTCCCTCCAACGCTGTTGCCCCGCAAACCGTCACGCCGCCGCGGCGTGCCCCGCATCCCGAATCCTTGTCTCTTTCGTCACGTCGGAGAATGTCGCCATGGTTGCCCCGTCGGGCAGGCGCGTCAGAGACAGTGAAATCGTCGATCCGTCGGAGCGCTTGACGGTGGCCCATTCGTTATACTGTTCGGGGTTTGTCGTGTTGATGCTCGCAAGCACGATGCCCCAGATGCGATTGCAGTCGAACCGGTCATCGCTGGTATGCACGAGCTGGGTCACATGGGGGCCGGCCGCCAGATCTTGGCTGCTAAAGCCCCATTGCTGCGCAAATGTTTCGTTGTGTTTTTTGAGCCGGCAGTCGGTGCCGAATATCGCCACGCCGTCCTGCATGGCATTCAATGTGGCCGCCTGGACTTTCGCGAGAGAGTTGTACGCGCTCTCGAGCCGCAAACCCTCCGTGACATCGTCGAACAGGAAGATCACGCCGCCGGCCGGATGCGGCCGCGCCACGACCCTCACGCTGTTGCCGTTCGGCAAATGCCAGAGCTCCTCGCTGTGCGGATCGGCGGTTTCGAACAACCGAAGAAGCTCGCGCTTCCACGCGGAGAAGTCGCGCCGTTCCGGCAACCGTCTCGCTTCGCGCAGCCGATCGAGGATTTCGTCCTGGGAAGGCCGCGAGTCCAGCCAGGTTTCGGACAGCCCCCACAGCCGCGCATAGGCGGAATTGTAGTTGGCCAGTTGACCCTTCGAACCGAATACCGCGACGGCCGTGTTGAGGCCGTTGATGAATCCGCGAAACAGCTCGCGTTGGTTCGCTTTGGTCAGTTCGACCGGCGCCGCTGCCGTCACGTCGACGGCCATGCCGGCCACCGTGCCGTCCGGCAGCGCTCGTAGACTAAAGGCCAAGGTGCGTTGCTCGCCGGCCAGAGTCACGGACCGGCGCATATCGACGATCTGGCTTCCCGCCTTCGCGGCCCGGGCAAATTCGCGCTCCGCTTCGTCCAGATGCGCATCTGCGGCGATCGCGCCGTCCAGCGTTTGCGAGCCGACGGCCGCAAGAAACGCGTTATTGGCCCAGCGCAGTTGGAGGTCCCCGTCTCTGATCCAGACAGGGATCGACAACGCGTCGAGCGTCGCGCGATATTCGGCCTGGTCGGTTGCGACCGGTGCGCCGTTGCGCCGGAGAAAGACGACGGCATGTCCGCCGATGGGGCGGCCGCGGATCGCAATGTGCTGCCCGTCTTGCGATTGGACCGTCACCGCGAAGGAGGCAGCATTCGCCAGCAATGCGTCGAGCGCAGGCGCCAGCACGGCGGCATCGTCGCCTGCGAGACAATCCTTCAGCAAGGTGCTGCCGCCGCCGAAGCTGAGCGGCTCGTTCAGATGCGTCCCCAGTACCGCGACGGATTCCGAACCCGCGCCCACGATGGCGTCCCGCAGCAAAATTGCCGTCTGCGCACGGCGGACCTTGTCGCGGATCCACTGCCGAAACGCGATGAACCGCGCGCGCTCGACGAACATCAGAATGCTGCAGCCGACGGCAAATGCGAGCGACGCCACGACGATGGCGGCCAGCGTAAAATCGCCGGACGAGGGCGGGTGTCCGGCAATCGCCGCAAGCCTGGGCGCAAGATTGCCGGCGAGCTGAGACAGCCAGACGAAGAACGACAAGATGCTACGCATGAGAAAGTTCAAGGTCGGACCTCCGGTCAATTTGAAAAGCCGAGCGACGGCAAGCGGCGCTCGGCGTCGAGAAGGCGAGAGTGGGATTTGAGTGTGCGTGCGTGCCTGGATTTTCCGCCAGCCGACGGCCGCTGTGCTTCGCGATATTCGCGGCCGGGGAATCCGGCGTGGATTGATGCGCTCGCGCGCAATTCCGCCACGGCGTTGTTATCGTCACGATAAGCCCCCTGTTGCGTTCTGCAACGTTCGGGTTCCGCGTCGGCGTTGCCGCGTGTTCGCGAAACCAATGAGCAATTCTTGCGAATCAGGTGCTCGCCGATTTGAAGGCGGATTGAAATCCGGGCATTTACCTAACGCGATAACAAACGCGAGATCGCGGCGTTCGCGGTGACGCACACGATTCGAAAAATGCGCCGGGAATCACAATAAAATGCAGCAAAAAGCAGCGCCACGAGATATCGCGCTTCGGGTAACGCGTCGTTCAACCTATCCGTCCGTATACGTCTTTATATTCTCCTGCGATGAAGCCGACCCCTTCAGGTTCTGTTAATCGTTGGCCTGTCGAGTAGGGGTGATCCACGTGAAAACATCGATTTCAGAAGACCGTTGGGCTGCGAGACCTTCCGTGCCGCTTCAGCGGCGTGAACCGGGACGCGCGTCGAAAATGCTGGTGTTGCTCGCCGCGGTCGAAGGGTGCCATCGGGCGACAATCGCGGCATTTCTGGAACGACGCGGCCATATGGTCATCGTCACCGAAACCGGTGCGCAGTCGCTCGAAATCGCAAAAACCGGCAAGATCGATCTGGTGATCACGGGACCGGCCATGCCTGGAATCGACGGGTACGAGCTGACGCGCAGTTTGCGCGAGGCGTTGCCCCACTTGCCGGTCATCCTCATGTCGACGGGCGGACCGCGGCTGGAAAACGTTCTACTCGAATGCGCCATGACGCTCGGAGCGCTCGAGACTCCAAGACACGTGCCCGAATCGCCAGGCAGTTCCAGCGTTCTTCTCAGTCAGACAAACGGACGGCTGGCGAAGCTGACCCACCGCGAGCAGCAAGTGCTGGACCTGCTGATCCTGGGTCATGGCAACAAGGCGATCGCCTATCTGCTTTCGATCTCGCCGCGCACGGTCGAGAACCACCGCGCCAGGGTCATGCAAAAGATGAACGCGCGCAACGTCGCGGAACTCGTGCGCCTCGCGCTGTCCGGCCGTGCCGCGACGAGCGGCACACAGCCCGCCGTTGCCTGATTGCGTCCGGCGCAAGCGATCGTGCGAGACACGCGTTCACCGGCGTTCAGGCTGCGACCGCGTGAAGCCGGGTCTTGGGAAACAGAATGGTGACGGTTGTGCCTCGATCGGGCGCGCTTTGAACCGACAGTTCGCCGCCGTGCAGGCGCATGAGGGACCTGGAGATCGGCAAACCAAGGCCGGTCCCTTGATGCTGGCGCGCGATCCTCGAATCCACCTGGCCGAAAGCCGACAGCGCAATCGCGATGTCGGAGTCCGACATGCCGATACCGGTATCCGCGATTATTATTTCAAGATCGCGATTCATGCTCCACGAAGTGGACACTCTCATCGAACCTCCCCGTGGCGTGAACTTGACGGCGTTGGACAGCACGTTGAGCAACACCTGCTTCAACAAACGCTCGTCGGCGCGGAGAGCGGGCAATACTTCGCAGTGATCTTCCGCGACAATGATGCCAGCGGCGTCGGCCTGCGGCTTGACGAACACCAGGCAGGCCGACACGACACTCATGACATCGAGATCGCTTTCATGCAGTTCGAACTTGCCTGCTTCCAGCTTGGACACATCCAGCACATCGTTGATAAGGGCGAGAAGATGACGGCCGCTGGCGTGAATATCTTTCGCATAATCGACGTACCGGGCCGGAGCGGCGCCCATGATCTCGTCCTTGATAATCTCGGAAAAGCCCAGGATGGCGTTCAAGGGTGTGCGCAATTCATGGCTCATGGTGGCGAGGAATTCCGATTTGGCCCTGTTCGCGGCCTCGGCGCAGAGGCGTGCTTCCTTGAGTTCGGCTTCACGCTCCCTAAGCTCGGTGATGTCGGTGGACACGGCGACGATGAAGCCGTTTGCCATCGGGCAGTAGATCGTTCGGGCAATCCGCCCGTTATCGGTGACGAGGTCGGTCGGCTTTCCGGCGAGCAGGCGCGCCGCAAACTTCTCGGCAGTCGAGCGAACGGCCGCATCGTCGAGAGAAGGATTAAAGCGCCTCACGCCTGCCGAGACCGCATCGACGATCGTCAGGCCGCGATCGTACATTCGATAGGCGTTACCGTGATGCGCCCATGACGGCGCATTGGCGTAGATTACCTTGTGGTCGGGACCCAGAATGGCAAATCCCTCCGAGAGCGTATCGACAGCCTCGCAGACAAGTGCCGCAAGACGGTTGTCGAATACGAGAGCTTGAGTCATCGCGAAACACTTCGGGACGGAAGGTGAAGTCTTATCTATCCCCTCGGGTACTGAAGGTTCGATTAAGGCGCGGCGGGGAACTCGGTCGGAGAGGCAACACCAGGAAGGCCGCCCGCCGTTCGCGCTGCTGCAACCGGCGAAACATACCTACCTACGCGCCTAAGGTTTCCGGCGAACCGATCGCACGACTAAAATAGATCACACAACTTATGTTAAGGCGCGCCTTCCTTTAGCCGCCCGGAGCGGCCCTCTGCGGCCGCAGAGCGCGCGAGATCGCAGTGACGCGCAATTCCCGCTGGATCGGATATACGACTGGTATTGCGGCTCGCGTCGCCGAAACCAGCGGCTCAGCAACCCGCTGGACCTGCGTTTCTCGGCCGATGATCTTACACTGAACTTGATCTTCTGCAGGTTGACATCCCTGCGCCAGATCAATGACCGGGCGAAGGCGCGCGTTAAGCTCCTCCATTCAGGATCGGAGAGGACGGCTTATGTCGCCCGCAAATGCACAAGCGCGCTCATCGACTCCGCAGGAACCGGATCGCGCCTTCCTGGATGTCGTTCGTCGTTTTCTCGACACGCAATTGACGCCCGATCTGCGGGCCGCGGGACGAAAGACGACGGGTGTTCATTCGGCGATGGAGGCCTGGCGGGAGTGGCATCGCAGGCTTTATGCGAGCGGTTGGATCGCGCCGGCGTGGCCCGTGAGCCACGGCGGTACGGGATGGACGGCCGGTCAGCGGTTTCTGTTCGAGCGCGAATGCGCGGATAACGATGCGCCGGTCCTGTTTGCCGGCGGCATTCGGTCGCTGGGACCGCTTCTCATCGCAATGGGCACGGAGACGCAGAAGCGTCGATATCTTCCTGCAATCCTGAACGGCGACGATCTCTGGTGCCAGGGTTTTTCGGAGACAGGCGCGGGGTCCGATCTTGCCGCGCTGACGACCCGTGCCGCGCGCGAAGGCGATTTCTACCGTCTCAACGGATCGAAAATCTGGACCACCGGCGCGCAATATTGCAACCGGATGTTTGCGCTGTTGCGCACCTCGCATGGTCCAAGACCGACCGATGGCATCACGTTTCTGTTGATAGATACCGCCTCACCCGGGCTTACCGTCACGCCGATCAGAACCATGGATGGAGAGTTCGAGTTCAATCAGGTCGTGTTCGACAACGTGCGTGTGCCTGTCGCCAATCGCGTCGGAGAAGAAGACCGGGGATGGGTCGCGGCCAAGCTACTGATGCGCTTCGCCCGCGGCAACAACACGACGGCCGCGCATCTGCGCCGCTCGCTCCGGCGCGTGAAGGAGGTTTCCGGCGCCGGTTGCGACGATGCGCGCCTCGCCGAAGTCGAGGTTTCTCTTGCGGGCTATGAGGCGCTGGAGATGAGGCTGTTGTCGGCCGATCGGCTCAACGGCAGCGACGAGACGGCATCGTCGATGCTGAAAACCCTGGCCACAGAGCTCAATCAACGGATTTCGGAGTTGGGGTTCGATCGGGCTGGCTATGGCGCGTTTGACGACGCTCGGCTCTGCGCCAAGCGGTATATCGCAACCCGCGCAGCCAGCATCTATTCGGGAACCAACGAAATTCATCGCAATCTCATCGCGCGTCATCTGATTGCGGTTTAGATCGCCGCTCGAACTACAACCGACCCAACGCGATCACCCGGCGCCGACTCTGTCGGCTGCACCGCTGTTGAGGGCCGCACGATGCGGCGCGATTTGGGCTACGACAAGCGCCACGATTCCGCCGATCGCGGTTGCGATCAATCGGTGTTGCGCATTGGCCAGAACGGCGCTGGTGCCGAGCGACACGAGCAGAACGACGGTCGCCGTGATCGCGCATGTCAGGACGGCGTAATGCGCCTTCTGGGTCGCGTAGGACAGTCCGGCGGCAAGGGCTACGCCCGCCAACACTAGCGGCGGCGAGAAATCCACGATCGCCGCATACGCGGTCGCGATCAGGCATCCCAAAACTGTTCCACCCAACCGGGACAAACCGCGCGTGCGCGTCTCGTGCAGACCCGGCTTGAGAATCAGGAGCGCCGTCATCGGCGCCCAATAGCTGTTGGCGAGCCCCGCGGCGCGGGCGATGATGAGTGCCGCGACCACGCAAATCGCGGCGCGCGCCATATGCGAGAACAGGAGGCGACGTGTGGGCTCGGTCGGCGGCGGCGATGCCGGAAGGACGCCGCCGATCGCGGGGAAAATGCGCGCGAGCAGAACGGCCACAAGTGTTTGTGTCGTCCCGCCGACAAGCACCGCCGCCGCCCGATGAACACCCGCCGCGAACGATCCCGGATAGGTGCTCGCGACCAGGAGCGCGATGACCACCTGGAGGGAAACCCACCAGAGATCCTCATTGTAAAGAGCAAGCGCCGCGCAACCGGCGGCGGCCGCGCCGGCGAGAACTATCTGCACAGGCACCACTCCGCCGGATACCGACCCGACAAAGGTGGCCACGCTCATGCCGACGGTCGCCGCAATCATCGCACCCCAGCGCCGGCCCAGCAGCCCGCGCGCCGCGCCGAAACCGACAGCGTAGGCCGCGCCTGCCGCGACCGCGCCGAGAATGGGTACGCCGGCGGCAAAACCGGCGATGAACAAAATGGGAAGCGCCGGAACGCACAGGCTCGCCTCGCGCCAATAAAAGGGCCCGGAAATTTTCACTTGCGAAATCCCTCGTCGAACGCCGCGAGCCGGCTGCGAGATTGCGGTGACACGAGCTATAATTCCCGAAGATTCGGAAATACGTCCGGTATTATAGCTGCTAGCACCGAAACCTGGGTCCGATCTGTATTCCGGCGGCCGTGTCCCCGGGAGTGGTGTAGGAGCTGTGGATAAGTAATCCTCGACCCTCGATGGCTGATGCCGTCAAAACGGTGCGGAGCGTGGCGCGGCCCGGTTAGCGCACCAGGAATGGGGGTCGTGGGCTCAAATCCCGCCACTCCGACCAATCGTTCGAGCCCACTAACCGTCTAAGGCATGGTTATAGTCTCGCAAGCGCTGTCGTGTGCGTCTTGCAATTATGCCTGAACAGGCATATAGGGGATACGAAACCTGGTGGATCGGCAATCGAACGAGCCGGAGCCCAAGCCGGTACGCTGGGTCGGCAGAAGCAGGGACGATCTCAAGTCGTTTCCGAGGGACGTTCAGCGGCGCGTGGGCGGCGCTCTGTGGGACGCGCAGATCGGTTTGAAAGCACCGTTTGCGAAACCGCTGAAGGGGTTCGGCGGCGCAGGCGTTTTGGAAATCGTCGACGATTTCGACGGCGACACCTATCGGGCGGTCTACACCGTGCGGTTCGCATATGTGGTTTACGTGCTGCACGTGTTTCAGAAGAAGTCCAAGCGGGGTGCCGCGACTCCGAAAGCCGAGTTGGACCTGATCGCGCAGCGGCTCAAGCGAGCGAAAGAGGACTACGAGCAATGGCTAAAAAGCGGGAAGCCAAAATTGCAGTGACGCCGGGCAGCGGCAACGTGTTTGCGGATTTGGGTTTCGCGGAGCCTGAGGAAGAACTTGCCAAAGCGAAACTCGCAAGCCGCGTCCGCCAAATCGTCAAGGATCGGCGCCTGACGCAGTCCGCCGCGGCGGCGCTGATGGGAATCGATCAGCCGAAGGTCTCGGCTCTGCTGAACGGCCGCCTCGCAAACTTTTCCAGCGAGCGGTTGATGCGCTTGCTGACCGCGCTGGGACAGGATGTCGACATCGTCATCCGCGCCAAACCGCGCCATCGCGAACGAGGCCGGGTTCGCGTTCTCAGCGAGGCGAATGCTTAGTTGGGGGGCGGCGACGGTCAGATCATTCCCCATCGAAAATGCTTTAAAGTCGGCGTAGAGTTGTAACTGTCGCCGAGTTTCAGTGAAATAAAGCAGATTTGCCTCAAGATTTTCGAACGGTTGCTTGGTGAATAGGTTATTGTTGACCGATCCCCAAGTCATACCAATTCCCTATTCGCCGCAGCGCCGAACCTATTGGCCACACTCCAATCGTTCGTTGAGGAGGTTTCTGAGTTGCGTCGGCGCGGTATTGTCAACGAAAAACAAGACATAAGGAAACTCGATGCTCTTCTTGCACGAGCCCAAACGTGTATCGCGGCTGCCATTAAAGAATAACTGCGGGAAGATCTAGGTACGGAGCGGTAACAGCTGGGCAAACCTCTTGCACGGCTGAAAGCAGGGCGAATGCAGGGAGATAATTCGTCTTATCAGGCCGCAATCGAATGCGAGCAGGTTCGATCGCGTGAACGCTGAACCGTGTTGGCCGGCCCGTCGGGACGCACGTTCCGATTCCGCAAACTCTTCCTCTTTCTAACCTCCTGACCCGCCAAGTAATTCGCGCGAAAAATTCGCCGAAGTTTCGATTTTCGTTCCAACTTTATTTTCGCAAGTCGACTTTGTTCGCTTGTGCGAGGCGATTTGCAGCGCCACGTTAGACGTTTTCCCGGCAAGGAAAGCGCTCGTGGAAGGCTTCGGCGTACGCCGGCACAAGGGACAATCCCGTACGCGCGAGGTGCGTGCCGCGCGCGCGTGGATTGCGCGCACGCAGTCGATCGCGGCGATTGCAAAGCGGGACGCATGCGAGCGCGGCGCGCGCTACCTTCCTGTTATTTCGGCGAAGAAGAAGTGCGGCGCTTCGCGCCGTTGGGCCCGCCCGCTGAATCTGTTCGGAAATTCGACCGCTGTTCGGCGCAGCAAATTGTTGCTCCTGTCATTCTCGTGTCTAACAGGAGATCGCAGCCGGATTCGTGTGCGGCGCACAAAAGAGTTCCCCTGTTATCCTCCTGTTCCGCAGGCGAAAAGTGCATCGGCGGCTTGCGTCCGCTCGCACGCACCCTTGATTCCGTTGGAGAGTTCCGGCGCGTGCGGCGCAGCAAAAAGTTCCCGCCTGTTATTCGCCTGTTTAACAGGGGAGAATACCCGACACCAATTTGTGGACATCCAGGCAATCCCTGGATTTTTCGGAAAACTTGGCCCGTGTGCGGTGCAGCAGAAAGCTCGCGCGGGGGCTGGGCCGAAAACAGGGCAAATAACAGCGCGCATAACAGCGAATAACAGGACCAATAACAGGAAAAATAACAGGAGAGCCGCCCCTGTTATGCCGCATCAAGTGCTTGATTTGGTTGGAGATTCCGGAACGCGAAAAGTTTCCGAAAAAAATGCATCGCAGCAGCGCACATGTCGGGTCTCCAGCTCTCGACGATCGATCGCGCGAGCAGGGGCATGTGACGCCGGCCGTCTTGTCTTGACGATGACTTATTTGGGAATTGACAATTGGGCCTATTATATCTACCAATCAGATATGCATTATCGTAATTGAAACGGCGCGGACGCTAATGCCAAATTGCCACATACTGTTGCGGTCTCGCCACACGGGCTCTAAACGGCGGCTAACCGATTGTGTTACGGCGGCGACAGCTTCCCGTAATAACGCAGTGTCGAATTTACCAGAAATCCCAATAGCTTATTCGACTCTCGAGCATCCTGTTTCTATCGTGCAACATGTTCCGCCTAAGCGTTCAACGTCATCAATATGTCATCGTACCTTTACACATTCGAAACAACTTCTGACTACGAAACCGGCAGTTCCGGTGGGTATAATGCAGTGGGTGCCGCACCTGTGCGGTAACGTGTCTTAGCGAGCGGGGAAGAAAATGAAATTGAAGACCATTTTGATGGGTGCGGCGGCATGCGCGTTGTTGAGCGGTCCGGCCTTCGCCCAAGCGATGAGCACGACGCCGGCAACGCCGCCGCCACCGCCGCCCAAGCATCACCACCACGCCGCCATGGCGACCACCGGCAGCGACCGTCTCGATCTGTTGGAGAAGCGCGTCGAGGAGCAAGCGGAAGAGATTCACGAATTGAAGGCGCAGCTCAATGGCGGCGGCGCACCCGCCCAAGTCACGGCCACGCAATTCGAGGCGCTGCAGAACCAGGTTTATGAGCAGACCGCTGCTGCGAGCGCCGCGGCCAAGACGAACGCGGTCGTTCAGTTCAAGCCGCAAACGCACTTCCAGCACGAAAAAACTCAGCCGACGATTACTTCGCCCGACGGCAAATGGACTTTCGCTCCCGTCGTTCTCGTGCAGGGCGACTGGGCCACCTACAGCAATGGACAACCTTTGACGACCGTGAGCGGCGCGCCCACTTCGAAAGACGCGCTTAAGTCTTCCGGCGAGAATCTCCGTCGCGCCCAATTGGGATTCACGGGAACCTTCGACAACGATTTCGGCTACACGTTTGTGTACGACTTCGGCGGAACCAATGGCGACGAGACCTATCAGGGTTATGCCGGCGCCGGCACGGGCGCTTCGCAGTATACGACGAGTACGGGCGCCGGTACGGGTCCGCACATCCAGCAAGCATGGGTGAGCTACAAGGGCTTCCTCGATCCGTTCACCTTCAAAGTGGGCGCGATGCCGCCGCCGGCCAACCTCAGCGACATGACGTCATCCGCCGACCTTCTGTTCAACGAGCGTCCGTCTCCGGGGCAGCTTTCTCGCGGCTTGGATGGCGACGACGGTCGCGAATCCGCGGGCTTCATCGGCAACGGCTCGTTCTGGAACGCGTCGCTGTTCATGACCGGCGACACTTACGGCAAGGCGCCGTTGCTTGCGCCGCAAACGACCTATGGCGGCGGTCAGGAAGCTGTCCTCGGCCGCCTTGCGTTCAATCCGTGGCAGGATCCGGCCGGCAACATCAACCTCCATCTGGGCGGCAATTTCGGTTACGTTATCCATCCGGATGAATCCACCAGCACGGCCAGCCCGGGCATCACCAGCTATCCGATCACGTTCTCCGATCGTCCCGAGCTGCGCGTCGACAATGTGACCTACCTCAATACCGGCGGGATCAACGCCACGTCGGCTTATTCCGCGGGCCTGGAAGGCGCGTTCAGCTGGGGACCGTTGATGGTCGAAGGCGAAAACTTCTGGTACGGCATCACGCGCAACAACCCGGCCGCAGGCGTCACCAATCCGAACTTCTCGGGCTGGTACGTGGAAGGCAGTTGGGTCATGACCGGCGAATACCGCGCCTACAATATGGCGACGGCGTCGTTCACGCGGCCGAGCCCCGATGCTCCGTTCAATCCCTCGACCGGCGATTGGGGTGCGTGGGAACTGGCCGGCCGCTACAGCAGCACCGACCTCGACTACGACATCAGTTCGGCCGTGGCCGGAAACGCCGTGTTCGGCGGCGTGCAGAATATCTGGAGCACCGGCATCAACTTCTATCCCAACGACGTGCTGAAGTTTATGTTCGACTACCAGCATGTCGAAGTGAAGAACATCGGAGCGCTCGGCACCAACGGCGATTACAATACCTTCGAAATCAGAACGCAGGTCTCGTTCTAAAATCGCGAGTCGTCTCGCTTCTCACTGCGCCGCCGGAGGTAACTCCGGCGGCGTCTTGTTATGGGAAGGCATCGGCGCAAACGAAAGCCCGATGCTCAGCGCGAGTGTGCCGAGGTTGCCAACGCCAACGCGTCGCGCACCGGCGCGAAATCCGCCGCCGCCTTGTCGAGCCAGGCGAGGCCGCGTCCGATCTCGGCGCCGTGCGTCATGCGCGCTTCGTTCAGTACCGCACGGCGCAGCGCCGTGTCGTAGGCGTGCTCGGGCGCCTTCGAATAGCGGCGCATCTCCGGCCCGTCGATGATCGCCCGCACTTCGCGCGCGCTCGCGTCGATCGCGAGATGGCGAAACGCGGCCGCGAGATATGGTGTCGGTTCGTCGAGAAATCTGTCGAAGTCGAGACTGAGCACGCGCTCCCCGGCCGACTGTGCGGCCTCGGCCAGCGCGGACATTTCGCACGCCCAGCCGAGCGCGAGCGCCTCGCCTTCGCCCAACGACGCAAGCCGCCACGCATCGCGGCCGACGCGCCGATTGAGGCGGCGCAGACGGCTGGGGGTCAGCACTTTCGCTTCCTGACGCGAATTGGGTCCGCCGAGGATGGTCGCGAGATAGCTCTCCGGCGACACGAACATCATCAGCGCTCTCGGCCGGGAGGGATCGTCAATCATCGTGCCGGCGAGTTCCGACACGAAGCTCGTCGCTTTGACGATCGCCTTCTGGTCGGCGTCGAAGGTGCGCGACAGGAGTTTCAGGCAGCCGCTCAACCGCTGTTCGAAATCGCTGTCGCTCCAGACCCGCGACTGGGTCTCGGGCTCGCTGCGGATCTGCGCGAACAGGCGCAGGATTTGAGGTTCGCGCAGCGCAAAGACGGATGGATGCGCGCCGAGCAGCCGGGAGAGCAGGGTCGAACCCACATGGCCTATATGGAATATAAAGCCGCAGTTCCGGACGAGCTTGGCCGCTTCGATCGAGGCCGCGATCTGGCGCCAGGGAAGGGTGCGGCCGATTGTGCGCGGCGTGAGGATGCGGCTATCGAGAAAACTTGCATTTTCATAGTCGGATTGGGTCAGGCGGATAAGCGACAAGGTGTCCTTGCCGACGTCGAGCACATAGGGAAACAGCTCCGGCGAGCGTCCCAACGATTCAGCAAGCCCATCCATGACGGTCCGATCCGGTCCTGCGCGAACCGAACCGTGCTTAACACGGGCGAGTCGGCGGCGGCCAGCTGCATGTTAAGCATTTGAAAGACCGGGACATTCCGGAGCGAATAGAGAGGCATGGGCAGACGGCACGCAATGTGCTAATCCTGCTTGCTTCGCAGTTTCTCGACTGCTAAACCCCCGCATTCCTGGCGAAAGCCGTACGCGCTGGCGGGCAGAGGGCTCCCCGGCGCGTTGGCTTTTGTGTCTAGGAGTGTAGCTCAGTTGGTAGAGCGGCGGTCTCCAAAACCGTAGGCCGGGGGTTCGAGTCCCTCCACTCCTGCCAAGTAGCGAAGAAACGGATTCACCGAACGTGGTCGACGCGACGAAAAAGACTGCGGACAGCGCGGGCAAAGGCATGCCCGTCCCCGCGCCGGTGCGGCGCACGGGTGTCGTGCAGTTTTTCCGTGAAACCTGGCGCGAGGGCATCGAGAAAGTCACATGGCCGACCTGGAAGGAAACCTGGCTCACGACGGTCATGGTCTTCATCATGGTCGTCCTGATGATGCTGTTCTTCTTCTTTGTCGACTACCTGATGACGATCGGCGAGGGCTGGATTATCGGAGCCGGCGGCAAATGACGGCGAACTCACAACGCAATTGCGAAGGTCTTTACCTATGACCGAAGCGAACGTAGCGACCAAGTCGGACGCGAAATGGTACATCGTCCACACCTACTCGAATTTCGAGAAGAAGGTGTCGGAGGAGATCAAGCGTCAGGCCGTGATACAGGGCCTGAACGACCTCATCGAAGAGGTGATGGTCCCGACCGAGGAAGTGATCGAGGTCCGCCGCGGCCAGAAGGTCAATGCGGAACGCAAGTTCCTGCCGGGATATGTATTGGTTCGCGCGAAGTTGACGGACGAGTGCTACCACCTGATCAAGAACGTGGCCAAGGTCACGGGCTTTCTCGGACAGAACAACAAGCCGATGGCGCTGCGCCAGAGCGAAGTCGAGCGCATCCTGAGTCAGGTGCACGAAGGTTCGGAGCGGCCGAAGCCCTCCGTCATGTTCGAGATCGGCGAGCAGGTGCGCGTGGCGGACGGTCCGTTCACGTCGTTCAACGGCGTGGTGGAAGAGGTGGACGAGGACCGTTCGCGTCTCAAGGTCGCCGTCTCGATCTTCGGTCGCGCAACGCCGGTCGAATTGGAATTCACGCAGGTCGAGAAAGTCTGACCTGCATTCCCTGCGGGAGGGCCAGCCAGGTCCGCTGACCGCAAAACCTCGAGGAGGAGGTTCCTTAAATGGCGAAGAAAGTCGTTGGTTATGTTAAATTGCAGGTGCCCGCGGGCGCGGCGAACCCGTCGCCGCCCATCGGCCCCGCGCTGGGTCAGCGCGGCCTGAACATCATGGAGTTCTGCAAATCCTTCAACGCGAAGACGCAGGACCAGGAAAAAGGCATGCCGATACCGGTGACAATCACCGTGTTCTCGGACAAGTCCTTCACCTTCGAGATGAAGACGCCGCCGGCGTCCTATTTCCTCAAGAAGGCAGCCAAAATCGACGGAGGCTCGAAAGCGCCCGGCCGCGATTTCAAGGGCAGCGTGACCAAGGCGCAGGTGCGCCAGATCGCGGAAGCCAAGATGAAGGACTTGAACGCGCACGATGTGGAAGCCGCGATGCTGATGATCGAGGGCTCTGCGCGCTCGATGGGCATCGAGGTTCGGGGATAACGGCCATGACAATTTCGAAGAGATTCAAGAAAGCCGTCGAAGGCCTCGATCCGGAAAAAATGTATTCGGTCGAGGACGCCGTGAAGATGGTCAAGACGCGGGCGACCGCGAAGTTCGACGAGACGATCGAGGTTGCAATCAATCTCGGCGTCGATCCCCGCCATGCCGATCAGATGGTGCGCGGCGTCGTTTCGTTGCCCAACGGCACGGGCCGCAAGCTGCGCGTCGCCGTGTTCGCCAAAGGCGCCAAGGCCGATGAAGCGTTGAAGGCCGGTGCGGACATTGTCGGGGCGGAAGATCTGGCGGAAAAGGTACAGAAAGGCGAAATCGATTTCGAACGCTGCATCGCGACCCCGGACATGATGGGTATCGTCGGCCGTCTCGGCAAAGTGCTGGGTCCTCGCGGCCTGATGCCCAATCCGAAAGTCGGAACCGTGACGATGGACGTCGCGAGCGCGATCAAGGACGCCAAGGGCGGTGCGGTGGAGTTTCGCGTCGAGAAGGCGGGTGTCGTGCAGGCCGGTGTCGGAAAGGCGAGCTTCGCCGAGCAGGCGCTGATCGAAAACGTGCGCATCTTCATCGACAGCGTCATGAAGGCGCGCCCGCAAGGCGCCAAAGGCACCTATATGAAGAAGATATCCATCAGTTCGACGATGGGACCGGGCGTGAAGATCGCTCTGGGCAGCGTCGGCATACAGGCAGGAGCCTGAAGGATTTGAAGAATTCCGGCGGACGATCGCCGGAACCTGTCCGAGACTGCGGGTGCCGCAAGGCTTAATTGTCGCCTGCAATAGACGGGGAACGAACCGTTTCGCATCTCCTTCTCACCTGGAGGAGCGCCGGGCGGGTTTGAACCCTGGGGCAGTGAAGCCCGCGTGAGAACGCGGGGATGTCAACAGGGCGGCGCCCGGATCGTCACGGTCGCCGGTTGTGAAGGAGAGCCAAGTGGCGCGTATGGATCGTACCAAGAAGGCGGAAGTCGTCGAGAGCCTCAACGGCATTCTCGGGGACGCCGGCTCCGTGGTCGTCGCCCACTATACCGGCATGACGGTGGCCCAGATGGGCGACCTTCGCACGCGCATGCGCGCTGCGGGGGCTTCGTTCAAGGTGTCCAAGAACCGTCTTGTCGTGCGCGCTCTGAAAGGAACGGCCGCAGAGGGCATTGCCCATCTTTTCAAAGGTCCGACGGGAATCGCAGTTTCGCGCGATCCTGTCGCGGCTTCGAAGGTGGCAGTGGCCTACGCCAAGGATAACGACAAGCTCGTGATCCTGGGCGGCATGGTCGGAGGGGTGGCAATCGACGCGAACGGCGTGAAGACGCTCGCGGAACTGCCGTCGCTCGACGAGCTGAGGGGCAAGATTTGCGGGCTCTTGAAGGCGCCCGCGACGAAGCTGGCAGGCATTATTGCCGCGCCCGCCGGACAACTTGCCCGCGTAATCGGCGCTTATTCCCAGAAGGAAGCCGCGTAACCGGACGACGCCACATCAATGTTCAAACCCGTAATGAAGCTGAGGAACTAGGAAATGTCGAAGATCGAAAAACTGGTTGAAGATTTGTCGGGCCTGACGGTCCTCGAAGCGGCCGACCTCGCGAAGCTGCTCGAAGAAAAGTGGGGCGTGTCGGCGGCAGCGCCGGCAGCAGCAGCGGCTCCGGCCGCGGCGGCAGCGGCTCCGGCAGCCGAGAAGACCGAATTCACGGTCATGCTCATGGAAGCGGGCGACAAAAAGATCAACGTGATCAAGGAAATCCGTGCGATCACCGGTTTGGGCCTCAAGGAAGCCAAGGACCTCGTCGAGGCGGCTCCCAAAGAGGTAAAGGCCGATGTGAACAAGGACGAAGCGGCGAAGATCAAGAAGCAGCTCGAAGACGCAGGCGCGAAGGTCGAGCTGAAGTAGGAGACCCGCCGGGGTTGAATACGGCGAAAGTGTACTTATTTGGTTCACCCCACCCCCTCCGGCGGAATCCCCGCCGGAGGGCCGGTGGTGTGCGCCATTGATTATCTTTTTTGGCAGCAAGCGGCCCATTTCGGCCGGCCTGTTAGGCAAAGGATCGCGGAATGACTCTCTCCTTCACGGGACGCAAGCGGCTTCGCAAGTTCTTCGGCAAGATCGAAGAAATCGCGGAAATGCCCAATCTGATCGAGGTCCAAAAGACCTCGTATGACCAGTTTCTTCAGGTCGACAAGCCCGAAGGCGGGCGTCGCGACGAGGGGCTGGAAGCGGTGTTTTCGTCCGTGTTCCCGATCAAGGATTTCTCCGAATCCTCGCTGCTCGAATATGTGGACTACCACTTCGAAGATCCGAAATACGACGTCGAGGAGTGCCAACAGCGCTCTATGACCTACGCCGCGCCGCTGAAGGTGACGCTGCGTCTCATCGTGTTCGATGTCGACCAGGAAACGGGCGCGAAGTCCGTCAAGGACATCAAGGAACAGGACGTCTATATGGGCGACATCCCGTTCATGACCGAGAACGGGACGTTCATCATCAACGGTACCGAGCGTGTGATCGTCTCGCAGATGCACCGCAGCCCGGGCGTCTTCTTCGACCACGACAAGGGCAAGACCCATTCGAGCGGCAAGCTTCTGTTCGCCGCCCGGGTCATTCCCTATCGCGGTTCGTGGCTCGATTTCGAATTCGATGCCAAGGACATCGTCCATGTGCGCGTCGACCGCCGCCGCAAGCTGCCGGCGACGACACTTCTTTATGCGCTGGGCTTGGACCAGGAAACGATCCTCGATTATTTCTACACCAAGATCGCATTCAAGCGCGCCAAGGAAGGCGGCTGGACGACGCCCATCGAGCCCGGCTGGATGCGCAATGCCAAGACCAATGCCGAATGGAGAAATGCCAAGACCGGCGATGTGATCGCCGAAGCAGGCACCAAGATCACGGTGCGCACGCTGCGCAAATGGCAGGAAGAGGGCATCAAGTCCGTCGCCATCTCCGACGACGAGTTGCTCGGCCGCTATTCCGCCCTCGACATGGTCAATGTCGAGACCGGCGAGATCTATGTCGAATCCGGCGACGAGCTGACGGCGGCGAATCTCACCGCGCTGCAGGAACAGGGCTTCAATGAAGTCGATGTGATCAATGTCGACGGCATCACCATCGGCGCCTATATCCGCAACACGATGGCAGTGGACAAGAACCACAGCCGCGAGCAGGCGCTGATCGACATTTATCGCGTCATGCGCCCGGGCGAGCCGCCTACGATCGACACGGCGGAAACGCTGTTCGGCCAGCTGTTCTTCGATTCCGAGCGCTACGACCTGTCCTCGGTCGGCCGCGTGAAGATGAACATGCGCCTCGGCCTCGACGCGCCGGATACGCTGCGCGTGCTGCGCAAGGAAGACGTCATCGCCATCGTCAAGGCGCTCGCGGATTTGCGCGACGGCCGCGGCGAAATCGACGACATCGACAATCTCGGCAACCGCCGCGTGCGCTCGGTCGGCGAATTGATGGAAAACCAGTTCCGCGTCGGTCTCCTGCGCATGGAACGCGCGATCAAGGAACGCATGAGCGCCGTCGACATCGACACGGTCATGCCGCACGACCTCATCAATGCGAAGCCCGTAGCGGCCGCGGTGCGCGAGTTCTTCGGCTCGTCGCAGCTGTCGCAGTTCATGGACCAGACGAATCCGTTGTCGGAAGTCACCCACAAGCGCCGCATGTCCGCGCTCGGGCCAGGCGGTCTGACACGCGAACGCGCAGGCTTCGAAGTGCGCGACGTGCATCCGACCCATTACGGCCGTATCTGCCCGATCGAAACGCCGGAAGGCCCGAATATCGGTCTGATCAACTCGCTGGCGACCTATGCCCGCGTGAACAAATACGGCTTCATCGAAAGCCCGTATCGCCGTGTAACGGCGAAGCACCTGACGAACGAAGTCGTCTACCTCTCGGCGATGGAAGAGTCGAAATATACCATCGCCCAGGCAAATGCGACGATCGACAGCCGCAAGCGTCTTGCCGACGAACTCGTTTCCTGCCGCAAGGGTGGAAACTTCGTCATGACGACGCCGGACCAGGTCGAGTTCATCGACGTGTCGCCGAAGCAGCTCGTCTCGGTGGCGGCCGCGCTCGTGCCGTTCCTCGAGAACGACGACGCGAACCGCGCGCTGATGGGTTCGAACATGCAGCGTCAGGCCGTGCCGCTGCTGCGACCCGAGGCTCCGCTCGTGGGCACGGGGCTGGAAGACGTCGTTGCACGCGACTCGGGCTCGGCCATTGCCGCGCGCCGTTCGGGCATCGTCGACCAGGTCGACGCCACCCGTATCGTCGTGCGCGCCACGCAGGAAACCGACGCCACCAAGCCGGGAATCGACATCTATCGTTTGAAGAAGTTCCAGCGCTCGAACCAGTCGACCTGCATCAACCAGCGGCCGCTGGTGAAGGTGGGCAATTTGGTCCAGAAGGGCGACATCATTGCCGACGGCCCGTCCACGCAATTGGGCGAGCTCGCGCTCGGCAAGAACGCGCTCGTCGCGTTCATGCCGTGGAACGGCTACAACTTCGAGGACTCCATCCTCATCTCCGAGCGCATCGTGCGCGACGACGTCTTCACTTCGATCCACATCGAGGAATTCGAGACGATGGCGCGCGATACCAAGCTCGGGCCTGAGGAAATTACGCGCGACATTCCGAATGTCGGCGAGGAAAGCCTCAAGAACCTCGACGAAGCCGGCATCGTCTATATCGGCGCCGACGTGAATCCGGGCGACATCCTGGTCGGCAAGGTGACGCCGAAGGGCGAAACTCCGATGACGCCGGAGGAGAAGCTGTTGCGCGCCATCTTCGGCGAGAAGGCGGCTGACGTGCGCGATACGTCCTTGCGGGTCCCACCGGGCGTGACGGGCACCATCGTCGAAGTGCGCGTGTTCAACCGCCACGGCGTCGACAAGGACCAGCGCGCACTGGCCATCGAGAAGGCCGAGGAAGAACGTCTGGCGGAAGACCGCGACGACGAACTCTCGATCCTCGAGCGCAATATCTTCTCGCGCCTGTCGGAGATTCTGCTCAACAAGACGGCGGCGACAGGCCCGAAGGGCATGGCCGCCGACGCGAAGATCACGCAGACCGTGCTCGACACGTTGCCGCGTCACCAGTGGTGGCAGATCGGCCTGCGCAATGAAAAGGCGATGGCCGAGATCGAAGCGCTGCGCAAGCAGTATGACGAGTCGAAGCATCTGCTCGACAAGCGCTTTGCCGACAAGGTCGAGAAGCTGCGCCGCGGAGACGAGTTGGCGCCGGGCGTGATGAAGATGGTCAAGGTGTTCGTCGCGGTGAAGCGCAAGCTGCAGCCGGGCGACAAGATGGCCGGCCGTCACGGCAACAAGGGCGTCATCAGCCGCATTCTTCCGATGGAAGACATGCCGCATCTGGAAGACGGCACGCCGGTCGATGTCGTGCTCAATCCTCTAGGCGTGCCGAGCCGCATGAATGTCGGCCAAATTCTCGAAACCCATCTGGGCTGGGCCTGCGCAGGTCTCGGCAAGCAGATCGGCGAGATCGTCGACAAGGTGAAGCGCGACGGCAAGCATGACGCGCTGCGCCGCGGCCTCAAGCATGTCTACGGCAACGACGAACGGTTGGCGGAACTGGACGACCAGGGCCTGATGGAGCTTGGCGAAAACCTTCGCGACGGCGTGCCGGTGGCGACACCCGTGTTCGACGGCGCCAAGGAGAAGGACATCGTCGAAATGCTGCAGCAGGCCGGGCTCAACGAGACCGGTCAGGTGACGCTCTATGACGGGCGCACCGGCGAGGCGTTCAAGCGCTCCGTGACGGTGGGCTACATCTACATCCTGAAGCTGCACCACCTTGTCGACGACAAGATCCACGCCCGTTCGATCGGTCCGTACAGCCTCGTCACCCAGCAGCCGTTGGGCGGCAAGGCGCAGTTCGGCGGACAGCGTTTCGGCGAAATGGAGGTCTGGGCGCTCGAAGCTTACGGCGCGGCCTACACGTTGCAGGAAATCCTGACCGTGAAGTCCGACGACGTGGCCGGACGCACGAAGGTTTACGAGGCGATCGTTCGCGGCGAAGACACCTTCGAAGCGGGCATTCCGGAAAGCTTCAACGTGCTCGTCAAGGAAATGCGCTCGCTCGGCCTCAACGTCGAACTGGTGAATGGATGACATCCACGCGCGCGGCGCTCAGGCACGGCACTGAACACATGAATCAGACACCTTCTCTCCCAGAGAGGAACAAATGAACCAAGAGCTTTTAAACGTCTTCCAGTCCGGCAAGGAAGCCCCTGCCTTCGACCGGATTAAAATCTCGCTGGCCAGCCCGGATCAAATCCTGCGTTGGTCGCATGGCGAGATCAAAAAGCCGGAGACGATCAACTATCGCACCTTCAAGCCGGAGCGCGATGGGTTGTTCTGCGCGCGCATCTTCGGGCCCGTGAAGGACTACGAATGCCTGTGCGGCAAGTACAAGCGCATGAAGTACAAGGGCATCGTCTGCGAGAAGTGCGGCGTCGAAGTTACGGTGCAGAAAGTGCGCCGCGACCGCATGGGCCATATCGAGCTCGCGTCGCCTGTCGCACACATCTGGTTCCTGAAGTCGCTGCCGTCGCGCATCGGCTTGATGCTGGACATGACGCTCAAGGATCTCGAACGCGTTCTCTATTTCGAGAACTACGTCGTCATCGAGCCGGGCCTGACGCCTCTCAAGGAGCGTCAGCTCCTCACGGAAGACGAATATTACAAGGCGTCCGACGAATACGGCGAGGACAGCTTCACGGCCCAGATCGGCGCGGAAGCGATCCGTCATCTGTTGCAGGCGATCGATCTCGAAAAGCTGCGCGATCAGCTACGCGTCGACATCGCGGCATCGAATGGCGGCGAGAAGCCCAAGAAGCTCGTCAAGCGGCTCAAGGTCGTCGAGGCCTTCATCGATTCCGGCAATCGCCCGGAATGGATGATCCTGACGGCCGTGCCGGTGATCCCGCCGGAACTGCGTCCGCTCGTGCCTCTTGACGGCGGCCGGTTTGCGACCTCGGACCTCAACGATCTCTATCGCCGCGTCATCAACCGCAACAACCGTCTCAAGCGGCTGATCGAACTCAAGGCCCCCGATATCATCGTGCGCAACGAAAAGCGCATGTTGCAGGAATCGGTGGATGCGCTGTTCGACAACGGCCGCCGCGGCCGCGTGATCACCGGCGCCAACAAGCGTCCGCTCAAGTCGCTGTCCGACATGTTGAAGGGCAAGCAGGGCCGGTTCCGCCAGAACCTGCTCGGCAAGCGCGTCGACTATTCGGGCCGTTCGGTGATCGTGGTTGGTCCCGAACTCAAGCTGCAACAGTGCGGGTTGCCGAAAAAGATGGCGCTGGAGCTGTTCAAGCCGTTCATCTATTCGCGCCTGGAAGCGAAGGGCTTCTCGCAGACCGTCAAGCAGTCCAAGAAGCTGGTCGAGAAGGAAAAGCCGGAGGTCTGGGACATCCTCGAAGAGGTGATCCGCGAGCATCCCGTGCTGCTCAATCGCGCGCCTACCTTGCATCGCCTCGGCATCCAGGCTTTCGAGCCCGTGCTGATCGAAGGCAAGGCGATCCAGCTGCACCCGCTCGTCTGCACCGCGTTCAACGCGGACTTCGACGGCGACCAGATGGCGGTCCACGTTCCGCTGTCGCTGGAAGCGCAGCTCGAAGCGCGCGTGCTGATGATGTCGACCAACAACATCCTCAGCCCCGCCAACGGCAAGCCGATCATCGTGCCGACGCAGGATATCGTGCTCGGGCTCTATTACCTGACCCAGGAGCGCGAGAACGAGCCTGGCCAGGGAATGGTGTTCAACGATGCCGGCGAGATCGAACACGCGCTCTTCGCGAACGCGGTGACGCTGCACGCCAAGATCGAAGCGCGCTACAAGACGGTCGATGCCGACGGCAAGCCGATCACCAAGCGCGTGAAGTCCACTCCCGGCCGCATGATGGTCGCGGAAATCCTGCCGCGTCATCCGAAGGTCCCGTTCGAGCTGGTCAACCGCCTGCTGCGCAAGCAGGAAGTCAGCCACATCATCGACGAGGTCTATCGTCATTGCGGACAGAAAGAGACCGTTCTGTTCTGCGACGCGGTCATGACGCTCGGGTTCCGCGAGGCCTGCAAGGCGGGCATCTCGTTCGGCAAGGACGACATGGTCGTGCCGGCCTCCAAGACCAAGCTGATCGACGAGACGCGCCATCGCGTGCGCGAATACGAGCAGCAATATCTGGACGGTCTGACGACGGACAAGGAGAAGTACAACCTTGTTGTCGACGCCTGGTCGAAATGCACCGACCTGGTCGCGACCGAAATGATGAAGGAAATCTCCGAGCCGCGCGTCGATCCCAAGACCGGCCGCATCGAGGAGATGAACTCGATCTATATGATGTCGCATTCCGGCGCGCGCGGCTCGCCGCAGCAGATGAAGCAGCTCGCGGGAATGCGCGGCCTGATGGCGCGTCCGTCGGGTGAAATCATCGAGACGCCGATCCTTTCCAACTTCAAGGAAGGCTTGAGCGTGATGGAGTACTTCAACTCCACCCACGGCGCGCGCAAGGGCCTCGCGGACACAGCGCTCAAGACGGCGAACTCGGGCTATCTCACCCGCCGCCTCGTGGACGTGGCGAACGACTGCATCATCACGACGGAAGATTGCGGCACCAAGCACGGCGTCACGGTGCAGGCCGAAATCGACGGCGGTCAGGTGGTGTCGTCGCTGAGCGAACGCATCCTCGGCCGCACCACGGCCGAAGACGTCAAGCATCCGGAGACGGGCGAAGTTCTGCTCCGTCGCGGACGCGAGGTCACGGAAGACCTCGCGGAGAAGATCGAAAACGCGCATGTGCAGAAAGTGCGCGTGCGTTCGGTCCTGTCGTGCGAACTCACCGACGGCGTGTGCGGCAAGTGTTACGGGCGCGATCTCGCCCGCGGCACGAGCGTCAATATCGGCGAGGCCGTCGGCGTCATTGCGGCGCAGTCGATCGGCGAGCCGGGCACGCAGCTCACCATGCGCACGTTCCATATCGGCGGCGCGGCGCAGGTGGCGGGCCAATCGAAGATCGAGGCCAGCTATGACGGCAAGATCAAGATCGTCAACCGGAACATCGTCAAGAATTCCGACGGCGAACTGATCGCGATGGGCCGCAACATGCAGATCGCCATCGTCGACCCCAAGGGCCAGGATCGTGCGGCCTACCGCATCATCTACGGCGCCAGGCTGAAGGTCGACGAAGGCCAGATGGTGAAGCGCGGCGACCGTCTCGCGGAATGGAATCCGAACACGATTCCGGTTCTGACCGAGACGGACGGCATCATCCGCTTCGAGCAGCTGGTGTCGGGCATTTCGCTCAAGGATGTGGCCGACGAAAAGACTGGCGTGTCCAACAAGGTCGTCATCGACTCGCGCGGCACGGGCTCCAAGTCGCAGGAATTGCGGCCGACGCTCGCGCTCGTCGACAAGAAGGGCAAGCCCATCGTTCTGCCGATCGTGGGCGAGGTGCGTTATCTCTTGTCCGTCGACACTATCATCTCGGTCGAAGACGGCGCGGAAGTGAAGGCGGGCGATTTGCTCGCACGTATTCCGACGGAAGGCGCCAAGACGCGCGACATCACGGGCGGCCTGCCGCGCGTGGCGGAGCTGTTCGAAGCGCGCAAGCCGAAGGAATGCGCGGTTCTCGCGGAATGCGACGGATTCGTCGAATTCGGCAAGGACTACAAGAACAAGCGCCGCGTGATCGTGAAGCCGAAGAGCGACAAGCAGGAACCCGTCGAATATCTGATCCCCAAGGGCAAGCACATCAGCGTGCGCGAGGGCGACTATGTGGAGAAGGGCGACTACATCGTCGAAGGCAATCCGTCGCCGCACGACATCCTGCGCATCAAGGGTGTGGAGGAGCTTGCGACCTATCTCGTCAAGGAAATCCAGGACGTCTACCGGCTGCAGGGCGTGAAGATCAACGACAAGCACATCGAAGTGATCGTGCGCCAGATGATGCAGAAGATGGAGATCACCGACGGCGGCGACACGACGTTGCTCGCCGGCGAACAGGTCGACTTGATCGAGATGGACGAGGCCAACAAGAAGTCGGCCGATCTGAGCGGCAAGCCCGCGCAGGGTCGCCCGGTTCTTCTCGGCATCACCAAGGCGTCGTTGCAGACGCGTTCGGTGTTCTCGGCCGCATCGTTCCAGGAGACCACGCGCGTCCTCACCGACGCCGCGGTCAACGGGAAGGTCGACATGCTGGAAGGCCTGAAGGAAAACGTGATCGTGGGTCGTCTGATCCCGGCCGGCACGGGCGGCGCGATGGCGCGTCTGCGCCACGTCGCATCGGAACGCGATCGGGTCATCCAGGAAGAGCAACAGAAGGCGATCCCCGCGCAGATCGAGGGCCCGCCTCAGGCTGCCGCGGAGTAACGAGGGCAGTTGTAAATTGAGAAACCCGCTTCGGCCGACCAGCCGGGCGGTTTTTCTCGCCGACTTGCGGCTGATAGGGTAGAGTAAGCTCACTAAAGTTGTGCTAGTCGCATTGTGATTCTATTGGCAAGGAGACGGCGCCGTGAAGTTTACGCGCATCACCGTTGAGCCGGAGAAGATGGGCGGGATGCCCTGCATCCGCGGCCTGCGTATTCCCGTTGCAACAATCGTCGGTCTGGTCGCCGATGGTATGACGGAAGCGGAAATTCTCGCCGCATATCCGGACCTTGAGCAACAGGACATTCCCGAGGCGCTTCGCTACGCCGCCGAAGCCGTCCGCGAACGCGAGTTGCCGCTGACCGTTCCGTGAAATTTCTCGTGGACAACGCTTTGTCGCCGGTTCTCGGCGAGCGGTTGCGGAATGCGGGTCACGATGCTGTGCACGTTCGGGACCTCGGATTGGAAGCCGCGGCTGATGATACAATTTTCGCTCGCGCCGAAGCCGATGATCGGATTGTGATATCGGCCGATACCGATTTTGGAACTCTTCTCGCGCTGCGCCATGCCCGCAAACCGTCCGTAATCCTGTTTCGACTGGCGCAAAATCGGCTTGTTGAACGGCAAGCTGCCTTACTGGTCTTGAACCTGCCTGCGATATCGGAATTGCTCGACATCGGCTGTATCGCGGTGTTCGAAGATACGCGGATCCGGATTCGTGTTCTTCCGATAGGAGACGAAAACGTGGAGCAAATCTGACCGACTCGTTGGCATTGAGTCGCAACGCGGGCAGCATATCAGGGGTTTTTGAACGTCGTGCGGCATTTTCCTGCCGATGTCCCGATATCGGGCAGGATAAACGTTAGAATTGGGAGGCGCGGGTGCACGCCACGCGCTAATGTGAGTCCATGCTGCCAAAACCATTCTCCTGGGACTTAGCCGCCGCGCGGGCGGGCCGTTACGACGGCAAGTTCATCATCGGCGTGAAGACGACGGGTATCTACTGCTTGCCCTCCTGCCGGGTGCATCCGCCCAAGCCGGAAAATGTGCGCATGTACAAGACCGAAGAGGACGCGAAGGCCGCAGGCCTGCGCGCCTGCAAGCGCTGCCGTCCCGATCTCTTCTACAAGGGCGAGGACTGGAACGTCTCGTTGTTCGAGGGGCTCGCGGAGCGCGTCCGTGTGGCGCCCGAATCGTTCGCCGATGCCTCCGCGCTGGCTACGGCCTGCGGGGTAAGCCAGACCAAGCTCGGTGAGTTGATGCGCGACCATGCGCATCTGGCGCCTGCAACCTGGCTGCGGCGCGAAAGGGTGCGTGCGGCGTGCCGGCTCCTCCTCGAAACGGCTGACCGCATCGCGGATATCGGTTTCGCCGTGGGGTTCGAGAGCGAATCCGTGTTTCACCGGCAATTTCTCGCGCTCACCCGCATGACTCCAGGCGCCTATCGCGCGCTCGCCGGCGCATCGGTGTTCACGCTCCATCTGCCGGCAGGCTGGCGCATGCAGGAGATCGTCGCGTATCACGGCCGCGATCCCGAAAGCCCCTGCGAAAAAGGCGATGGCAACAAGATCTGGAAGGCGCTTGCGACAACCGATGGAGTCGCCGTTCTCGAAATCTCGCTGGAGAGTGACGGTGCGTGGTGCCGTGTGCACGCGGCAAAGAAACTGAATCGCGAGAACATGGCATTCGTGCACGCGGCGGCATTGCGCATGTTGGGCCTCAACGGCGAGGTGACGCCGTTCGAAAAGCGCATGTCGGAAGACCCAGCGACCGCGCTGTTCCTGCGCCGCAAGGGCCTGCGCGTGCCGTCCATTCCGACAGGATTTGACGGACTCTGCTGGGCCATCGTCGGCCAGCAGATCAATGTGAAATTCGCGGGGGCACTGAGGCGCGAAATCATTCATCTGGGCGGTGAAAAGGCCGAAGGCGGCATGATCGCCCATCCTTCGCCGGAGCGGGTGATCGATATCGGCGCTACCGCGCTGACCAAGCGCCGGTATTCGCGCTCGAAGGCAGAGTATCTGATCGGCGCCGCGAAAGAGGTCGCGACCGGCGCGCTCGATGTCGAGAGACTGCCGGAAGGCTCGGCTGTCGCAGCGGAGAAGAAACTCACCTCCATTCGCGGTATCGGCACCTGGACTGCACGCTATACGATGTTTCGGGGAGGTTTCGCAGACTGCGCGCTGGTGGGAGACAGCGCGCTCGCCACGGCGCTCCAGCGTTTCCACAAGCGCGAGGATCGTCCGGAGCACGACGAAGTCCACGAGATGATGAAGGCGTTCGCGCCTCACCGCAGCCTTGCAACGATGCATCTGTGGAACAGCCTGAAAGACGCGCCATGACCGGCAATCTTCACTACTGGGGCAAGATCAAAAGTCGGTTCGGCGAGTTCGCGGCCTGGGTCGACGGCAACGGACGATTGATCCGGTTCAATTTTCGCATCAAAGGTGCGGCCTCCGTCGAACCCGATGCCATTCATGACGAAAAGGCGGTCGCCGACATTCAGCGCCAGATCGACGAATACGATTCCGGCAAGCGCCGGAAATTCGACGTGGTGCGCGTCGCGCAAGGCACGCCTTTTCAGCGGGACGTGTGGGAAGCGCTATGGCGAATTCCCTATGGCGAGACGACATCCTACGGCGTACTCGCCAAGAAGCTCGGTTATCCCAATGGCGCGCGCGCTGTGGGGCTGGCAAACGGCGCGAATCCCATCGCGCTGATCGTTCCTTGTCACCGGGTGATCGGCGCCGACGGCAGCCTCACCGGATTCGGCGGCGGTCTGCCGCTCAAAAAGGCGCTGCTCGAACACGAAGCGCGCGTGGTGGGCAGGCCGCTCGATCCCTTCAGCGCGGCCGCGGGCAAGTAGAGCGCTTGAGCGAACGATTACATCTCGGCCCAGCGGCGCAGCAGATTGTGGTAGCAGGCCGTCAGCCTGACGAGCGCGGGGTTGTCGGGCAGCGAACGGTTCAGCTCGACGATCGAGCGATCGAGCTCGAACAGAAGGGTTCGCTCGCCGTCGTCCTTCACCATGCTTTGAATCCAGAAGAACGCCGCGTTGCGAACGCCGCGTGTCACGGGCGCCACGCGATGCAGGCTCGTCGCCGGATAGACGATCAGGTCGCCGGCCGGCAGTTTCGCGTTCTGGGCGCCGTCAATAATCAGTTCGCCGCCGTCGTAATCTGCAGGATCGGACAGAAACAGGGTCGCCGACACGTCCGTCCTCAGCCGCAGGGTGGAGCGGCCGACCTGGCGGATGGCGTTGTCGACATGCGCGCCATAGGTCATGCCGGGTTCGTAGCGATTGAAGTTCGGCGGGAAGACGTGGCGCGGCAGGGCGGCGGCCATGAAGTGCGGATTGCGCTCAAGCGCACGCACCACGATTTGCCCCAGATCGCGGGCGTCTGCGCTGTCTTCGGCAAGCTGCAGATTGTCTTTGACCTTGGCCGACTGTTGCCCTGCCGTCGCGCGACCGTCTGTCCAGCTGGCCGCCGCCAGGCGCGCGCGGCAGGTGGCGAGTTCCTCAGCGCTCAAGACATTCGCGATGCGGATCAGCATGTCCGGAATTCCTATGCGCCGCAGCCCGGCTTCCCAGGGTCGGATACCAGAGGAGGTTGGCACATCCATGCCCGGCCGTCAGGTCGTGGCGACGTCCGGCGAGGGGGCCAGAAACCTGCCCAAACGGGGTAGAACGGGCTCGCAGGATGCGTCGCGAGCCGGTCGAACCGGCTGAGTGCGTTAATAATAAGGGGGAGCCGCTCCGCCAACCTGTTGGCCGCCGACCGGTCCCCGCCATTGGACCTTGGAAAGCCTGGGTTCTTGGGCCGCCGCGAAATAACATTTCGCAGCCCTTGACCACCCAAAACCCCGCCGATATATAGCCGGACCTTCGCGGACAGGCTGTCGTCGCTTTTGCGGCGAAACGCTGTCGGGAAGCCAGTTTTTATAGCGTTGACGCGCGACTCGGGCCTCGGCCCCAGTCCTCCGCATCGCCGGGGCGGGCCATAAAGGGGCCGGCTCCGGATTTTCGTTTAATCGCGCGTATGCGCAGGAACGGTCACGGGAAGAACGGATGCCGACGATCAATCAGCTGATCCGCAAGCCGCGGGGCGAGAAACCCAAGCGCAACAAGGTGCCGGCCCTCACGGGCTGCCCGCAGAAGCGCGGCGTGTGCACGCGCGTCTATACGACGACGCCGAAGAAGCCGAATTCCGCGCTTCGCAAGGTCGCCAAGGTGCGTCTGACTAACGGCTATGAAGTGGTGAGCTACATTCCCGGCGAGGGCCACAATCTCCAGGAACACTCCGTGGTGCTCATTCGCGGCGGCCGCGTGAAGGATCTTCCGGGCGTTCGCTATCACATCATCCGCGGCGTACTCGATACGCAGGGCGTGAAAGACCGCAAGCAGCGCCGCTCGCTCTACGGCGCCAAGCGTCCGAAATAACGAGGAAACCGATCCATGTCCCGTCGCCGTCGCGCAGAACGCCGCGAGATCGTCCCCGACGCCAAGTTTGGCGATCTCGTACTCGCGAAGTTCATGAACAGCCTGATGTATGCCGGCAAGAAATCGGCCGCCGAGAGCATCATCTATGGCGCGTTCGACACGATCCAGTCGAAGACCAAGCAGGATCCGCTGGCGGTGTTCCATGAAGCGCTGCGCAATGTGAGTCCGGCCATCGAAGTGAAATCCCGCCGCGTCGGCGGCGCCACCTATCAGGTGCCGATCGAAGTCCGCACGGACCGCAGCCGTGCATTGGCCATCCGGTGGATCATCAACGCCGCGCGCGCGCGCAACGAACCGAACATGACCGGCCGTCTGTCGGGCGAGCTGATGGATGCCGCGAACAATCGCGGTTCCGCCGTGAAGAAACGTGAAGACACACACAAGATGGCGGAGGCGAACCGCGCCTTCTCCCATTATCGCTGGTAACGCGTAAGGACTGATTGAGTTATGTCTCGTACGACTCCGCTCGAGAGATATCGTAACATCGGCATTGCCGCGCATATCGATGCCGGCAAGACGACGACGACCGAGCGCATTCTCTATTACACCGGCAAGAGCCATAAGATCGGCGAAGTCCACGACGGCGCCGCCACTATGGACTTCATGGAACAGGAGCAGGAGCGCGGTATCACGATCACGTCCGCCGCGACCACCTGCTATTGGAACGACCACCGCATCAACATCATCGACACGCCGGGCCACGTCGACTTCACCATCGAAGTCGAGCGCTCGATGCGCGTGCTGGACGGCGCCGTCGCCGTGTTCGATGCGGTTGCCGGCGTCGAGCCGCAATCCGAGACCGTGTGGCGTCAGGCCGACAAGTACAAGGTTCCGCGCATCTGTTTCGTCAACAAGATGGACCGCATGGGCGCGGACTTCCCGCGTTGCGTCGCAATGATGATCGACCGCCTCGGTACGCGGCCGATGGTCATGCAATGGCCGATCGGCGCGGAAGCCGATTTCAAAGGCATCGTCGACATCGTCCGCATGAAGGCGCTCATCTGGCACGAAGAGCAGCTCGGCGCGAAGTTCGACGAAGTCGAAATTCCTGACGACTTGAAGGCCAAGGCCGAAGAGCTGCACTTGCAACTCGTCGAAATGGCGGTCGAGGAAGACGAAGACGTGTTGGGCGCCTATCTCGACGGCAAGATGCCGAGCGAGGCGGAACTCAAGCGCTGCATCCGTAAAGGCGCCATCCAGTTCAAGTTCGTGCCGGTCCTGTGCGGTTCGGCGTTCAAGAACAAGGGCGTGCAGCCGTTGCTGGACGCCGTCATCGATTATCTGCCGTCGCCGCGCGACATTCCGCCGGTGAAGGGCATTGTTCCGGGCACCGACAAGGAAGTCGAACGGCCCGCCGACGACAAGGCGCCGTTCGCCGGCCTCGCGTTCAAGATCATGGACGACCCGTTCGTGGGTTCGATCACGTTTGTGCGCATCTATTCGGGCACCGTAACGAGCGGCACCGGCGTGCTCAATTCGGTCAAGGACAAGAGCGAACGCGTCGGCCGTATGCTGCTGATGCACGCCAATGATCGCGTCGACATCAAGGAAGCGTTTGCCGGCGACATCGTGGCGTTCGCGAGCCTCAAGATCAGCACGACCGGCGAGACGCTCTGCGATCCCAACAATCCGGTGATCCTGGAGCGCATGGAGTTTCCCGATCCGGTCATCGAGGTCGCGATCGAGCCGAAGACCAAGGCCGACCAGGAAAAGATGGGCATGGCGCTCAATCGCCTGGCGCAGGAAGATCCGTCCTTCCGCGTGTCGACCGATCAGGAATCCGGCCAGACCATCCTCAAGGGGATGGGCGAGCTCCATCTGGAGATCAAGGTCGACATTCTTCGCCGCACCTACAAGGTGGATGCCAATGTCGGCGCGCCGCAGGTGGCCTATCGCGAAACGCTGTCGCGTCCGGTGACCGTCAAATACACCCACAAGAAGCAGACCGGCGGCTCGGGCCAGTTCGCCGAAGTGACGATCGACTTCAAGCCGCTGCCCCCGGGCTCCGGATTCGTGTTCGAGAACGACGTCGTCGGCGGCTCCATCCCGAAGGAATTCATTCCGTCGGTCGAAAAGGGCCTCAAGGCGCAGAAGGAAAGCGGATTGCTCGCGGGCTTTCCCGTGATCGACTTCCAGGCGACCTTGACCGACGGCAAGTATCACGAAGTGGATTCGAACGCGCTCACCTTCGACATCGCGGCGCGCGCGGCGTTCCGCGAGCTCGCCTCGAAAGGCGCAGTGAAGCTGCTCGAGCCGATCATGAAGGTCGAAGTGGTGACGCCGGACGATTTTCTGGGCGGCGTCATCGGCGATCTCAATTCGCGGCGCGGCCAGGTGCACGGCACCGACACACGCGGCAACGCGCAAGTGGTCACTGCGATGGTGCCGCTCGCGAACATGTTCGGGTACATCAATACGTTGCGGTCGATGTCGCAGGGCCGCGCGCAATACAGCATGCAATTCGACCACTACGAGCAGGTTCCGCAAGCGATCGCGGACGAAATCAAAAAAAAGTAGCCTAACTAACCGTCAGATACGGAGACAAGACCATGGGTAAAGCGAAGTTTGAGCGGAACAAGCCGCATTGCAATATCGGGACGATCGGACATGTCGACCATGGCAAGACGTCGCTGACGGCTGCGATCACGAAGGTGCTGGCCGAAACCGGCGGCGCCACGTTCACCGCCTACGACCAGATCGACAAGGCGCCGGAAGAGAAGGCGCGCGGCATTACGATCTCGACGGCGCACGTCGAATACGAGACGAAGAACCGCCACTACGCCCATGTCGACTGCCCGGGGCACGCGGACTACGTGAAGAACATGATCACGGGTGCCGCACAGATGGACGGCGCAATCCTGGTCGTGTCGGCCGCCGACGGTCCGATGCCTCAGACCCGCGAGCACATCCTGCTCGCCTATCAGGTCGGCGTGCCCGCGATGGTCGTCTACATGAACAAGGTGGACATGGTCGACGATCCAGAGCTTCTCGATCTCGTCGAGCTCGAAGTGCGCGAGTTGCTCACCTCCTACAAATTTCCCGGCGACACGATCCCGATTATTCGCGGTTCGGCGCTCTGCGCGCTCGAAGGCAAGAGCCCGGAAATGGGTCATGACTCGATCCTCAAGCTCATGGAAGCGGTGGACTCCTTCATTCCGCAGCCCGAGCGTCCCAAGGACCAGCCGTTCCTGATGCCGATCGAAGACGTGTTCTCGATCTCGGGCCGCGGCACGGTCGTGACCGGCCGTATCGAACGCGGCGTCGTGAAGGTCGGCGAGGAAGTCGAGATCATCGGCATCAAGCCGACGTCGAAGACAACCGTCACCGGCGTCGAAATGTTCCGCAAGCTGCTCGACCAGGGAGAGGCCGGAGACAACGTCGGTTGCCTGCTGCGCGGCGTAGAGCGCGAAGGTGTGGAGCGCGGTCAGGTGCTGGCGAAGCCCGGCAGCGTGACGCCGCACACCAACTTCATGGCGGAAGCCTACATCCTGACGAAGGAAGAGGGTGGTCGTCACACGCCGTTCTTCGGCAACTACCGTCCGCAATTCTACTTCCGCACCACCGACGTGACGGGAATCGTCAAGCTTCCCGAAGGCACGGAAATGGTGATGCCGGGCGACAACATCTCGATCGAAGTGGAACTG